>Ga0181343_1000026_pt1 | contig 68654 bp, 109 predicted proteins | sample Su13VDMLBSD_FD_130110 | JGI IMG/M metagenome (GOLD analysis project Ga0181343, IMG submission 130110) | Freshwater viral communities from Lake Michigan, USA - Su13.VD.MLB.S.D | ecosystem: Environmental > Aquatic > Freshwater > Lake | place: USA: Michigan | collected 2013-07-15
TGCAGGAAAAGACGCAAGCTCTTATCTATTAAAAGATCACAACAGATCACAAAACAGTTTAGACACAAAAAGAATACAAAGATGGCATCGAGATGGTGTAGCTTTAAATGCTCTTGTCATTGTGCCGATTGTATATCTACGTCCTGAATTATATTGGATAATTTTCTATACGCTGCTTATTAGACTTGCAATATTTGATATAGCTTTTAATAAATGGGCTTCTATTAATTATAAATTTTTAGGTAGTACAGCGTTATTTGATAGATTATTCAGTAAAATTTTTGGAAAATATGGTGCTGTAAAAAAGTCCATATTTTTTGCCATAGTGCTATTAGCACTTAATATATTTGTAAAATATTAAAGAGATGAAAACTCTTATTAACCTCAATAGAGGGAGTGAAGCCAATGAAGCTTCATACGCCTCCAAACTTGTTCCTATCTCCGAAGATAATTGGGGGTAGGATTTGTTATTTTTATAAACCAATAAAATAAAATGAAAAACATAACAACATACCTTAAAAATAATTGGAAATCAATCGCATTTATTTTAGTAATCGCTGGATTGCTTTTATTTAATGTAAAACAATATCAGGCCAGTCAAGCTATTGTAAAAGAAAACCAAAAGATCAATCTTCAATATCAAGCTATGCTTGAAAAAGAAATTATCTATAATCAGCAAATTGCTGAGTATAAGACTCAAATTTCTAAAAAAGACTCTGCAATTGCAATTGAAAAAAGTAGAATTTCTCAAACTGAAGCACAACTTCAAATATCTCAAACAGAAGCCAGAAGATTATCTGCTAAAATTAAAACTCTTAGTACTGGAAATCAGGAAGAACTACAAGCCTATGTACAAACCTGCGACAGCTTATCTGTTGTAGCTCCTGTTCTGGCTGATCAGGTAGACTCACTCAAAAAAGATAATAAAGCTCTTGTAATCACTATGGAAGAAAAATCTGTATTACAAGATAGCATTATTAAGAAAAAAGATGTAATCATCAACGAAAATAAAACACTACTTGCTAATACTGTTGAAAGCTATAATAAAGCTACTGATAAGCTTGTACTTATAGAAAATAAATACAACAAAGAAAAAGCAAAGAAAAGTTTTTGGAAAAAAGCAGCTATCGTTCTTGGACTTGCAATTGGTGGTATCTTTGCAACAAAATAATAAATTATGAGAGATTACATATCAATAAATAGGGTTGCTAATCTTCACCCTAAAGTAAGAGAAGATGTTAAAAGATGTATTGAAGAAGCTGAAGCAGGTTTTCCTGCAAATATGGCTATCAGAGTAGTTCAAGGCTTAAGAACCATAGATGAGCAAAATGCTCTTTATGCTCAAGGTAGAACTAAACCTGGAAAAATCGTAACTAAGGCTGTTGGTGGTAAGTCTTATCACAATTATGGTCTTGCTATTGATTTTGCTATACTTAAAGATAAAGATAACAATGGTACTTTTGAAACACTTTCATGGGATACCAAAGAAGATTTTGATAAAGATGGTGTAAAAGATTGGATGGAAGTTGTTAAAGTGTTTAAAAAATATGGCTGGGTTTGGGGTGGAGATTTTAGTTCTATTAAAGATGATCCTCACTTTGAAAAAAGTTTTGGTTTAAAAGTATCACAACTTTTAGCTTTATATCAAAAACCACAAAGAATTCCTAACACACCTTACGTTAATTTTTAATAATAAAGAAAAATGTCAAAAACAAAAAATAGAGCAATTGACTTGCAATTAATAAAACCAGTTACTCCGGGAAGCTCTGGTGCTAAAGGTAAAATAACTTTAAAACAACTTTTTAAAGAGGAATTAGCTAATCTTCAAGTTCCTACTTATGATCCTTGTTGTAATGAAGTTCCACCTGATCCTGGTGGATCATTTACTTTAGAGGTTGAAAATTCACAATCTATTAATTTAAGTGGAGAAGGCACTCTTGTAGATCCATTAGTTGCAGATCTTAATATTAGTGCTGAACCAGGCAATGCTATTACTTTAGAACCTGATGGAATATTCATACCTAATGTTGATCCTTCTGCTGATCCTACAAGCAAATATGTTTTAACTGAAGTTGGTGATGTATTTACATTTAATGGGCCAAAAGTAACAGCTATTAATAATAAAGAATTAGTATCTGTATATAAAATGCCAGCAGGTAATTTAACTAATGATTTTGATAACATGGTTAAAAATGATGCAATGGCAGCAGCTACTATTGCAGTAGTTGGTGGATATGATCAGGTTATTGTTGCAGGTACTACAAACGCTTCTTATATTCGTTTTGATAAACAAATAACTTTAAATAGAGGTATTATACGTTTAAAAGTAAGAGTTGACGCTATTGGCGCAACAGCACCTCTTGTTGGTATTAGAGGTTTATTTCCAACAGGATTTGGTAACTTTGCTAATACCATGTATTCAGGTCATATAAATCTATTAACAGGTGTTGTAACTGAATCAAATATGGGTGTTCAGACTTTAACTAATGGTTGGAGTGTTGCAGCAGCAGTTGGTGAAATAATTGATATAGAATATAGATTTGATTATCTAAAAGGTGGTATGTTTACAGCTTATAAAGCTAACAATACTGGTGGTGAAATAAGTACTGCATTAAGGGTAAAAACTACTATAACAAATAGTAACTCATATCATCAATGGCCAGCTATTGTTTTAGCTGATGGTACATATTCTATTTTAGATTATGAAATATTAGCTGAAGATTATAAGCCAAAAATAATGATGATTGGTGATAGTATGTCTTGTGGTCAGCGTATAATGTATCCTGACAGTATTGTTGGTAAATTAGAAAGTAAAATTCCTTATAGAATAGGATGTATAGGTACTTCAGCTACCACACTTGTTGGTATTCTCGCTGCTCAGTTATGGGAGTTAAGAATATTAAAACCAGAATATGTTGTAATATGTCATTATCTTGAATCTTGTCAAGGTAATGCAAATCCGGCAAGTGGTAGCTATGCTGTATGGTCTGCTAATTTTGCGAAAATGGTAAGCACTATAAAAGGTATGGGAATGATACCAATTTTTGTTTATCCTGAAACATGGGCTGTTATAGATCCAACTGGTGTAAACTCTGCTTTTTATGAAACATATTTAAATACAAACTATGCTTCAGATATGAAAGTTAAAGTATTAACATCAGAAAGTTTTTATGATAGTACAGCCTTTCACTATAATGATGTTACCAATGGTATTATAGCTGATAAAATAATAACACTTTTAGATTCTGTATTATAATTAGCTTTCACTAAAGTCAATAACTTAAATTTTTAATTAAAATGGCACAATTTACTCTAAACTGGTTCAATACTGCGGTTATTATTAACCCTAATGCTATTGGACAAAGAGTTTCACATAGAGGTAAGACTGCTGGTGGGGCTTTTGTAACTACTGGTTATACACCTGCTAATGATCTTCCAAAAACAGCTTCAGTTTCACAATCTCCCGTACTTGCAAATAATATAGTTTGGGAATTTAAAGTAGAAGCTCTTTGCGAAGAAGGTGGCCCAACTTTAAATGATAATGGTCTTCAAGAAGGCTTAAAATTTGCTTGTTTAGAACCTGTAATTAGTAATGTAGATGAAGATTCAGCTACTATTGCTTTAAATGTATTAAATACAGATATTACTAGTGCGACATTTATCCTTCATCTTACCTCTGATGATAGTATAGTTCTTGGCCCAATAACAATTGCAAGAGTAGGCAATAGTATTACATGGAATGTGACAGGTTTAGTTGCAGGTACACAATACTATGTAGAAACTATACTTTATGCAATTGTAAACGGATCTCAAATTCAAAGTAATGATGTAAATCAACTTAATGCTTCCTGTGTTTCTGATGATTTTACAACTGCAATTGGAGTTTGTGCATCTGTTACTGACCTAGACGCTACTGTAATAGAAAGTTAATAATAAAATAAAAATAATATAATGGCTAATACTTTAACTTTAAATAATATTATACCTGCAACTGTTCCAGCTTTAGGATGGCAGGTTAATTATAAAATTCTTGGAGATCCTGGAGCTTATACAAGTGCAGGGCCGTTCATGTCTCAACCAATTAACATTAATACTCTTGATCCAGCAGGTACTCTTTATGAAGGTTTCATTATAAGAAAATGTGATGAAGGTGGAGAATCTGCTCAATATTTTTGGGAAACTCCTTGTGACTGTACTAATACTGGTGTTGGATATGTAGTTTCTCCTGGTGGAGATCAGTGTGAGCTTATTGAAGAAGAAGCACCAACTATTACAAATCCAGGTTATTGTTTGGCTACATCTCAAAATTCAGCTTATGGTAACTATTGCTCAAGAATTTATACTAATGCTTTCGTAGATGCTACCTTAGCAATTGATCCTTTTACAATAGTCCCTCTTGGTGGAGGTACTAACCCAGGTATTTTTCAACAACTTACTTCTGTTAGCCAGTGGGCTAATCCAGGTGCTTCAAGTACTCTTGGCCCTCTTAATAGAGAAGGTGTCTGGGTAGATAGTGATTGTAATGGTACAAAAGATACTCTTGGAGTAGGTGTAGAAGCTACTTTAGCTTATAGTTACACTAATGTAGGTGCTACAAAAACTATTTATGTGGGTGTAGGGGCTGATAATCAGTTTCAACTTATTGTAAATGGTACTGTAATTGCTACATTTGGTCTTGGTGGTGATTATCAATTCAGAGTTTGGCATATTATTCCTATAACTGTTGTACCAGGTGCAAATCTTATTAACGTAGTGGCTACTGGAGATGGAACTGTAAATGATGCTGTTGGTATGGTAGTTTATGATAATACTGCTGCTGAAATAGCTGCTGCTGCTAGTGATCTTGATCTTAACATTCCTTTTGCTTCACATAGTCTAAGAGGTACTACTTACGATATTGCTACTTGTGATGCTGGATACGCTTTAGATACATCTGGTGGCCCTGGTAATTATGTATGTAGAAGAATAACTTATGGCATCTGTAATGCTATTGCACCTTAATAATTTAAAAATTAAATGATAAAAAATGAAACTTAGACATTTTTATAGGATAGATCAAAACACAAAACAACCTATCCCTGGTTCAAATATGAAAAGAAAATCTTCTCCAGGTAAATTCTGGAAAGAGATTCTCGATCCTTGTTGTTCTCCAACAACTATTGATTGTACCTGTGGCCCAAGATTTTTTATTCAAATAGATGGTCTTGGTAAACCTATACCTGGATCTCTTATTAAAAGATTTTTGTTTCCTAAAATGGAACAAGGTATTAGATATGTAGAAATTAATTGGAAATCAGTATGTTGTAACAATATTACTTGGGATTTTAATGCAGAAGATAGCACAGGAGAATTAACTATTACAGTTAATGGTTATCCTAAAGTAAGTTCTACTATAACATCAGATGGTGTATTTAAACCTAATTTTGGTGATACTATTGAAATTACAGTTCAAAACGATGGTATAAATCCTTCTAACGTAATTAATGTTGGTGGTGTAGTTGTTTATTCTGCATCTGAAATCAATTCTGTATATTCTTTTATATGGGATGGTAGTCAGACTCACATAAGTGCAACTATTACTAGTACTCCAGATTAATTAAAAACAAACCAATGATAGTCGAAAAAATAAATATACCAAAATTAATGTTGGATAATGATGCTGCTTATATTAACCATGTAGAAGCAGTAATCAAATCAATAGATGAGGAGTGTAAATTAAACATCAGAAAAAGAAGTGATTCTTTGGCGTTTCAAGTAACTCCTTCTATATCAGCTTTAAAACCGTTTATTATTAAAGCTATCAGAAAATCACACTATAAACTTGGTTTGAAAATAGACTTTTCAAAATCTGTAAATGCGTCAGACCTGATCTCGTTTTGGACTTGTTTCAATGACTGAGCTAAAGCATAGGCGATTTACCTGCTATATCTAACAAAAAAAAATAACCCCAACCTGATATTATTCAAGTTGGGGTTATTAGCTACAATACAAACAAAAGAAAAGATCTTATACTTCGATTTCTTTAAGAGCTGCATAATAAGCAGGTACATCATCTCCTGTAAGCATGATTTCAGATTGAACCCATACTCTACTTTTTTCTTCAATAATGTCATTCTTAGTAATTGGCCCTTTTTTAGCAGGATTCTTAAGAACAGGTGTTTTTTGAGTTTCCTCATGTCCATCATCTAACAGAACAATTAATTGTCCTTCGCTAACAGTGTGACTTCTAATAACTTTTGATAAGTTAAAGTTATCTTCGTAAATTTTTACTTCTGTTTCAAACTTACCTGGAATTACTTCATCTACTTCTGTTTCTACTCCATCTATTTCTTTTTTTACCTTCTGAGTCAGAGGGATAGGCGATCCTTGTTCGTCTAACTTTTTTACTGTTGCTTCTCTTTTAAAGAAGAAGAATTGTTTTGCCATGAATTATTGATTTTTATTTAATGAGTTTAATTGATTAAGCAATTCCTGAGCTACTGCGAAATCTTTGTTTTGTACAGCTTGATTTAACAAGTTTTGAATTTGTTCAGCATCCCATTTAGGATCAACTTCAAATTGTTTTTCCTGGATCATTAGATGCTCTTTTCCTTCAGGACTTCTGTGATATTTGATATTGTACTGCTTACCTAAAAGGGATACAGTTACATAGTCAAATTGGCCATTGAATCTTTGAAGTCTTTCTTCAAAATTATCAAATCTGAAGCAATTAGGACAAAAACAATCAGGATTAATATCACCCTCTGGGGTTTTTTCAGTAACAACTTGTTTTTGAGCTTTAGCTTGTGCTTGAGCAGGATTAAGTTTTTTCATAATTTGATTTACAGCAGTATCAATTTCTTGATCTGTTTTACCATTTAACTTTAAAATAGCAGCACTCTCTACTTTAATCCCTTTTTGGCCAAGAGATCCAATAAGATTCTCAACCATATTTTTCATTTTTTGTTCTTCGCTTGCCATATTATTGGTTTAAAAGTTTAATAAATAGTTCTTCTCTTTTCTTCACTAAAAAAGGCACTTTATCAGGAAATGTCTCATATTTGTTATGACAATCTGGACATAATATAGCAATATTTTCCTTTAAGTGTCTAAGTTCTGGATAATTTCTTTTTTCAAGAATATGATGAAAATACATTAAGTTAGGTTCATCAGGTAGACTTACCTTACATTCTGGATTTTCACATTGACAAGTTCTTACTTTTTTATAAGTATTTGGTACATAAGGATTAGGATAAAAAAATCTGTCTCTCCATACATCCAGATAGAACTTCTTGTCTTCCTCTAGTAGTTCTTTTTTTAGTGTTATTTTAAAGACTTGCTTTTTGCTCATCTTTGTTATTTGTTTTGGTGGTTGAAGTTTATATGTACAAGATTTGCAGTACTTCTTACCTTTTATATTTTTATAAATGTAAGTTAGGTCATTGCAACCTGCACATATTTTCTTCTTTGTTACCATATTTTACTTGCTTGTAGATTACCTTTTAGGATCTTCTTAGCTGCTCTGGCTTGTTTAAGTGTAATAGCATTAAGACTATCTTTACCCACTCTTACTCTGTATCTATTATCAACTTTATAGATATTTTTTTCTATATAAGTGTAGTCATTTTTACGAGAACTGTTTTTCACTTGTTTTTTCATATTTATTGTTTAGATTTTTTTTGAATTTCGATCATTACTTTTGCAAGAATCTCAGCTTGAAGTTCTTCATTATCTCTAAAAAGCTGAGTTACAGCATCTTTACCCTGTCCAAGTTTGTTATTTTCATAACTAAACCATGAACCTGATTTATTAATGATTCCTAATTCAACACCAGCATCTAAGATTTCAGTTACTTTATCAATACCAATACCAAAAATGATGTTAAATTCAGCTTTTTTAAACGGTGGAGCTACTTTATTTTTAATAACCTTTACAGTTATTGGATGTCCAATAGCTTCATCATGACTGTCTTTAATCATGTTTGCATTAGATATGCTTCTTCTTACATCCAGTCTTACAGACGCATAAAATTTCAGCGCATTACCACCAGTGGTTACTTCTGGAGAACCAAACATAACACCAATTTTCTCTCTTAACTGATTAATAAATATAAGAGTTGTGTTAGTTCTAGCTACTGATGCTGTAAGCTTTCTGAGAGCTTGAGACATCAACCTGGCATGAAGACCCATTTTGCTGTCTCCCATTTCCCCATCTAGTTCACCTTTAGGTACGAGAGCTGCTACTGAGTCAATTACAACTACGTCAAAAGAACCTGTGCAAACCATTCTATCAGCTATTTCCAGAGCTTGTTCACCATAATCAGGTTGTGAAATTAGAAGACTATCAACGTCTACTCCAATTTTAGCTGCATATTCTTTATCAAATGCGTGTTCAGCATCAATAAATCCTACATAGCCACCTTTCTTTTGTGCTTCTGCCATAACGTGAGTAGCAATAGTTGTCTTACCAGAAGACTCAGGGCCATAAATTTCAACAACTCTGCCTCTTGGTAATCCACCAATTCCTAAAGCCAAATCTAGCCCTAAAGAACCCGTAGATATTACATTAGCAGGATCAAAATTAGGTTTTTCATTAAGAGTCATAATAGTTCCTTTACCATAATCTTTGTCTGTTTTGTCTACCATCAATTTGATGGCTTTTACTTTTTCTGCATTATCCATTAGTTTGTTTTTGATTCATGTAAAGATATGAAAATGCCCGGAATTAAACAAATAATTTCGGGCATTTTTTAAACTAATTCTTTAAGAGATTTAATTCTCTTAAAACCAACATCATATCTCCTGTTGTGTGGAGCATCATAGAGATAAGTAAGAATACCAGCTTTATTTAACTCTACAAAGTTTTCATATCTATCATCTACATAGATGTCTATTCCTGCTTGTTTTGCTACCTCTACTTTAGAGGTATTAGGAGGAACTGTATAAACTGGTCTAACGGGAAATCCATTAAGATCCAGCCACTTGGTAGTTATTTCATTAGGTATTCTTCTAGAGGTTATGTAACAATGTGGCTCAAAAGGAATATCTTCTGGTTTTAAAAGTGCTGGAAGATTTAAATAATATTCATTTAAATTGCCACTTTTCTCTAGTTTATCAAATTCTTCCACAATTTGTCTGTGAAAACCCCAAGATGTAGGTATAGGAAGATTATGGGTTTTACACCATGTTCCTAACCAATCACACAATACTTCATCTATATCAAGTCCTATTTTTGGAGGATTTAAATATTTATGAGGTCTATCATCTCCCCAGGGATGTATCTTGTAATAAGCACTAAGAAAGTGAGCATTACAAGCTAAATGATCAATATGAAGTTTACCAGATTCAGAATCAAAATCTTCTCCTGATTCAATCGCAGCTAAGTGTCTCTTTAAAGACGCTATCAATTTACTCCAGGGCATTCCTTTTTCCCAATTTCTGTCTTCATATTTTTGTGCGCCAAAAGTAAGTATTTCTACCATTCTTTTGTGTGCATCAGGATTTACAAGATCATATCTTGGTTTTCCTGAATCGTATTTGATTCCTGTTGTAATTGGTTTTAAATCACTCATTAGTTTTTAATTTTCTACTTCAAACTGAAAATCTCCGTTTTCATCTTCAATTTCCCAGTCTTCAGCATTTATTACAGTTTCTTTTAATTCTTGAGAAGCTTCTTCAAACGAAATAGCAGAAATTAATATGGAACTTGAAAGAAATTTATGATTAAAAGTATAAATACTCATATCCATATTATGAAATTCTGTCAATTTCAGCAGCAATTAAAGCTCCTGCAATGACAAGCCTCTCCTTGTAAGGCTTTCTAATCATTTTATTCCAGGCGTCAGAATCCCACCCAACAGGAGGAGTTTCGCCTTGAGATTGAAGATATGTACCCATTAATCCTTCAGGTACATTCATTGTAAGAACTGAGGCAGCATCAGTAAGTTGACCTTCGTTATTTTGTTCAACGTCCAGTTCTACTGTTCTACCATGTTTAGTTAATTGCTCTTTTCTTTCTTGAGTAATTAGCTCAATACCTGTGGATACCCGGCAATTCGATTGGTTTGTTTGATTCATTTTTTAATGGTTTTAAAAGGATATGTGTTCCTGTTTTATTAACTTCGGTGTAAGAAACTTTGCTAGTTTCTTTTAATTCTGAACTAAGAACTTTTACATTCTCAGTATCTTTGAAGCTATACCAAGTATTCTGTTCAAATTCTTGTACAGCTTCGTCTACATTAAGATCTGTTTCAATTTCTATCATTAATGTAGCAAAAAGTCTAATTGTCTTTGTACTCATAGTTATAAGTTTGCTAATTCAACAATAGGTAGTCTACCATTGTCAAGAACAAGTCCTGAACCAATAATAGGCTTTTTAGTTAAACTTTTACCATACTCAAACACATAAGCATCTTTATCAATTCCACATCCTACATTCATACCAAAGATTTTGTCTTTGATAGATACAGAATATTGAACAAATGAAACACTGTGTAAATGTCCTTGTACAGTTGAAATTCTACTTTCTCTTGCTCTTTTAATAGCATCTCCAGTAGAACCATGAGTATAAAGAACATTATTCTTTACGTACTCATGTTTAAATTCCCAAGCTCTTGGAGCTTCAATGACATCTTTAAAGTCTTTAAGAAATCTTGCAGAAAGACCTGCTGTTTTGGCTTTTCTGGCAATCAATAGGTCATGATTACCAAACATAACAGTTGCTTTTGGAAAAGCTCTATACCATCTCTGAAGTCTTCTAACTGAAAGACTTAATTCATCACCAACAGATAATCCATCTGGATCTGATTCATGATAATTCCATGCGTGAGCGTCAATAATGTCTCCAATAAAAATAACTTCATTACAGTTATATTTATTATAGAGATTTACATTAAATGCCAGGTAAGAGTCAAGGCAAAAAGGTTCATGTAAATCTCCAATTACTAAAATGTTATTTGTTTTCTTTTGGTCTCTACCCATGTTAATTGGTTTATATTAAAAATATGCTGTAAAGATAGGAATTATATTTCACATTTCCCACCTGCACAGGCAGCATCTTGTGTAAAAGATGTATGATCGTCAACTTCCTGAACTTTGGTAAGATCTACGTCTACCAGAGTTTTCATTCTTTTTAAATACTCTTCTTCAGAGCAGCTTTCAAAAGGAGTTTGTATATAAGAACCCCCATCAAAAGGAAGTACAGAAAGTCCATTATAATGTTCTTTGTTTACCCACATCCATTCTCCTACTATTTTCCATTCTTCAGGTTTAATAGAGATAGTTGCGCTAACATTATGTGTATTAACACCTTCTCTATGGCCTGATCTGATCCATTCTTTAGAGAATTTTTTAACTCTTTCAAGAAGATCTAATGCAGATTCAGTTCTGAAAATAGCACCTTCTGGAGCTTTAAGTGGAATTCTTACGCAAAGTACATCACTTCTGAGTTGATCTACTTCTGTCAGTTCTGGATGATTTACAATCATATAGGATGCAACATCCTCATTCATGTTAAATCTCACAGTTCTAAGAATCCATTTATCATGCCAAGCATGAATACCAGAAGCAATAGTTCCAAGTACCAGGGAAGTTGTTCCAGATGGAGCTTCCCATGTAGTTCTGGAGGCTGGGTTAATATCAATAGCTTCAGAAGTTTCTTGATTGGATTTTTTGACAATTTCAGCAGCTTGTCTTAAGTCAAGTTTTAATACTTTTCCAGAAGCTACTCCTGTCATACCAATCCCAAGAAGCGCATCTTTTTCAGTAGTTCTTTTCCAAATAGGCCTGAGATAGTGAAAATCTGTAAAACCAGCTTGAAGTGTACCAAAGAAAGCAGCTATTTCAGCTCTTTTATTCAGTTCTTCTTGAGTATCAATATCATCTGCATTAATTTCAGTTTTATTACAAAATTGAAAAGCTCTAAGAGCAGCTTCACAGCATGGATTTGTACCCCATTCAATATCATTAGTCCAATAGATTCCTGGTTCACCAGAACCAGAAAGCTCTATTTTTCTCCATAATTTAAAGAATTCTTCTTCAGAGATCTCATCTCTTTTGAGAACAGCAGAGTTATTAGCTCTTCCTCTTTGTTCATTAAGCTCCCACCATTTACCATACTTGCATTCAAGCATTTCTGTGTCATCATGGCTGAAAAGTGCAATCATGGCAGCTCTTCTGATTCCACCTGCCAAAACAGCATTAGCAATATGGCACATAATATCATGACATTCAAGGGGTGTCAACAATTCCCCATTATTCTTTCTTTCCAGAACTAATCTGATTTTTAGCAAACAAAGCTTAAGTGGCTCAGGCCCAGGAGCTTTACCACCTGCTGTCACCAATCTTGCACCTTTTGGTCTAATATCAGAAAAATCAAAGTCTGGTAAAGTAGATCCTTCCAGATAGGCTTTCATAAGCACTTTAACAGCGTCAGCCCAGCCTATAATAGAATCTTGAATCAAATACCTTCTAGTCTTTGTAGGCTTGTAAATTGGCCCTAATTGAGCCACATGATGCTTTTGTACAGAGTAGCCTACTCCTGTGCCACCTAAAAGGAGGAACATAGTCTCTGAAAAAGCGTGAATACTGTCAACAGGCAAATAGCAACAGTTATAGCCTCTGGCGTTGTTTACTTCCATAGCTGGCCCAGCAAACTGCAAAGCTCTCATACTTGGAAGCACTTTCTTTTGTCGGATAAAAGCACCATTAAGCTTTATTTTGTGCCTTAATGATGGATATTTCCTACTCATCATAGCCAAATATCTATCTACAATTTCATCCCAGGTCTCTCTTCTTTTTAGATCCGGCCTATACTTAGCATACTTTGAAAATACTATCAAAGAACTTAAAATTTCTTTTTCTTTGGTCATTAGTTGTCATAAATTTATATTGTGAAAAAAGGACTGCGAATTTAAAGTTGTTATTTGTAAATTCCAAATTAAATCGGTGACAACAAGAAATAAAGTTTAACTAAGTTAATTATTTATTAGCGGCATTTGATTTTCACCAATTAACGCCCAGTGCTAACTTTTCATTAACTTAGTTAATCTTTCATTTAAGTTCATAAACTTCGTTAACATTCAAAAGTCGAAATTCTGTTCCATCTTTTTTCAGAACTTTAGAATTATGGAAATGTCCATAAAACCAATGAGTTGGTCTTTGATTGTATAGCATAGTAAGATCATCATAAACAACATCTACTAAACCTCTTTCATGTTCCAACTCAAATCTTAAATCTTCACCGTATTGCTTTTCAATAGCTACATAAGTATCTACGAGATCATTTTTACTTCCAATAGGAGGGCAAAAGCTTGGTGCTGTGTGTGTTACAACAACATCAATTTTAATATCTTTATTAAAGATTTTTCCAAATTTATGTTCATCATATTTGAAAATTTCATCAGCCCACCAAGAAGGGTAAGGTACATCACTCATTCTAGGTCTTCTATCAATAGAAGTTGCTCCACCTATAAATAGTATGTTTTTATCTTCAATTTTAATAACTGAATAATCATCAACTAAGTGAAGATTGTGAAATTTTGGCAGATTTAAACCTTTTGATTTATCCCAAAAAATAGGATTATCGTGATTTCCTCTAATTACATATAAATGATTATTAGTATCCATCAACATTTCATCAGTAGCTTCCAGATTCTTGAGATCTTGAGTAATACTGACAAAACCAAGACCGAAATCTCCTACGTGGATAAGTTTCTGTCCTTCAAGTTTTAATCTGTCAATAATATTAAAAACAGGTCTTATTCCATGTGTATCACCAATCAAGTACATTTGCTCTTGGTTTTAAATTTTTAATTAATTCGCCAAAGCCTAAACTGGCTTTAACATTTTTTCTGTTTTGGCTGCGTTCTCTTTTAGCTTCAGATTGCGATTTATGCCGCAATTTTTTCTGTTCTTTCTTCTTCAATTTCTTCGCTTTCCTGAACGCTTGCACTTTTATTTTCCTGGAGGATGACATATTCTTTTAATTGTTGTGGGTAATCTGATTGCCAAAATTGACCTGAATCAATATCCATAATACTTAAAGGCCCACCTTTTCCAGATCCAGTATCTACGTTTATAACTCCACCACCATGAAAAGGTTTATAAAGTCCGTAATACAAAGTTGGTGTATGGCCAATAAAAACTTTTTTATAGTTTGTTAAAGGTGTTTTATTCTTATCAATTAGAGCTTTATAAGCTGCATTAACAAGATCCCTATCCCAAACAAGATAAGATTCTGATTGCATTTCAATAGGCTCTGAAGGATCAAATCCACCATGTACAAACAAAATGTTATCATCTGTCACATAATAAGGTTTCATCTTATCAAAAATCTTAATAGTGTAATACTCTTGTTGATCTTCAGTAAGATTATTCCATTTATTTTCTGTTGCTTGAACTCCATTAGCAGGATAAAGTGCAAGAATGTTTTTCTTACCTTTTATATATTGTATAAAAGTCTGGTCATGATTTCCTAAAATAAGAACTAAATTCTTGATTTTCAGTAATTCATCCATACATAAGAAAGGTTCTGGCCCTCTATCTACAATATCTCCTACTTGAATTAAAAGGTCATTTTTATAATCAAAGTTAACTTTTTCAAGCACTTCTTTAAGATACCCAACTTCTCCGTGAATATCTCCTAATACAAATCTTCTCATTTTTGGTTTAATTTATCAGTTAAGTTAAACGTAAGTGTTTTTCGAGCTTCTTTTAAAGGTATATCATTCTTGATGAATTCCACAATTCTATTGTGTCCTTTTACAGCTTCATCATAAGTACAATATCTTTCCTGATACTCATTAAGATCAGGATTATTTGAGAATGTCATAGTTTCAAAGACAACAGGTAATTGATCTTGATCAGTGCCAAATCTGTGATCCAGACCCAAAAATACAGTAGAAATCCTGGTATTGTATTTTTCAACAATTAATGTGTCATCTACTCTTCTTTCAGTTCCTTCAAATTGTCTGGCCCATTCCATAGCATCTTCTCCTATTGACACAACTTCTTTATTCTCATTCAGTATGTAAAACATCGGTTTCATCGTTCCATAAATTAGCCATTTCTAATAGGGTTATTACTTCATTTTTGATGGTATCTCCATCAGCACCAGTATAAAGCTCTGGCCCACTTGAAAATTCTTTTTCTGGATCAAGCTGTTCTGACATAATCAAATCAATTTTACGAACATTAACTCTCTCTGTTAAACGCATATGTTTAGTAGGATCGTTATGTTCACAATAATCAAAATAATTTTGTATAGTGGAGCTAAAATCGCAAATAATATTCTTTTTTGGGTCATCTTTATGTATAATATAGTTCCAGCAATGGTTGTAACTCCCTTCAAGATCACTATCAAAGTGTCCTTCCCATGCTTGGACTTTTACATAATCATCTGGCATTCTCTCTTCAATAATAAAAGAGTTTAAAATAGCAGCTTGCTTACAAAAATTTCCTTGCCATTGTAAGAAGAGCTTTGGATTAGAAGCAAATAGCAATCCTGGTAAGATCTTTTTTGTAAAAACAGCCAGTATATGCTCTAGCTTCTCAAGTTGATTCATTTTTCTCATTATCAATACTTTATGAGGAAATCCTGTCGCAAATATATACAATACTTGCGACAGATCCTCTGGTTTTTCAAGGAAAATTATTTTCTCCGGTCTCTAGCTCCTTGAGGCTTTCCGGTATTTGTACTTTGATCATGGTGATCTGGAAATTTAATATCTTCATTCTGAAGAATTAATAAAATTTCATTCCAACAAAAAGGTCTGGCTTCTCCAAGAATTCTTATAGCTGCATCTACTCCACAATCCATAGATTTACCATATTCAGGTAAAGAATCATGAGAGTGACCATATAAATGTAACCATCCTTTATGAGATCCATGCCATATTCTGTGAGAATAGTGACTTAAAACTACTATTTCTCCATTAATTTTTACTTCTTTGTAATGAGATACAGAAGTAAATAGTTCTTTAGCAAAAACAAATTCAGGATCGTATCCTGGAATTCCATCTACTATTTGTCCATCTACTGTGTATTTACAATTAGGAAGAGGTTTATTTTCTTCTATGTGATGATCGTGATTACCAAGAATGAGATGAATATTCTGACAATTTAGTTGTTTTCTAAATCTCCAGATGTTTTCTATTCCGCCAAAACTCCAATCTCCAAGATGATATAAAACATCATCGTGTTTTACAACTCTGTTAATTTGTTTGACAAGTTCTTGATTCATATCTTCTATTGAAGAAAAGTTTCTGTATCCACTCTTCCATCTGCTAGAGTTTTTACCAGCAATATTAGCATGACCAAAATGTGTATCTGAAGTAAAAAATATATTACTCATTTATGATTTGGTTTGGAAACTTCTCAATGACATACTTAATAATGCCAGGAAGAGAAGCTATTTGTTTATCAATATAATCAAGTTTGTTCCAACCTATTGGAGCATCTCTGACATTAACTCTTTGTTTAAGAAAATGTGCATTTGATTCAGTGAATAGTTTAAAACTAAAACTTATTTGATTTTCAGCAGTTTCATCATCATTCCAATAGTTGATAAAATCTACCCATCTCGTAATATACGAGGGTTTAAGATTGGTATTGTCAATAATTACATCAAAACCTTTAAGTAACGCCTGGACAAAAGTATATTCTTCCATTTTGTTAATCAAGTCTTCCGTAGGATTGAGGAATTTTGATTGGTAATAACCATCTAAAGTTCCTTTCAGGCATTGTCTAAAGTCATCTCTGTTTATCCTTACGGTTCTTGGAAAGGTTTTAATGTAATTTTTGCTCCAAGTAGATTTACCTGAACCACTGACACCAACATTAATGATTATGTTCATGGATTGTTGGAAATTTAATTGTGAATATTTTTCTTTCAAATTTTCTGGGTACTTTCTCGGTGTTTATCCTATAAGTTTTTCCACCTTTAGGGCCAACTTGTACACCAATTATAAGTTCTCCACTTTTAACCATATTATATAACATAGCTGAGATAGTAGAACTATTTGCTGATAATCCTCTTCTTTCAAGAAGTTTACATAAGTTGGCAGTTCCAATAGCTCCATAAGACTTAAGTATTTCCAGGATTGCTTTCTTCCGTTGAACTTCCTTCATTGCTTTCAGTTTGATCATCTTCCATATTTACCATCTCTTTATCCAGAGCTTTGGACTCATATTCAAGGAATTTTTTAGATTTGATTTTAAATGTTTCAGCTTTTGGATATGAGCTGTCAATTCTTATACAAAATCCTTCCTCAACTACATTAGGATCAAAAATAGAAGGTTTTTCAAGAAGACGGTTATAAAATATTCTGGTCATTGGTTCTTCAAAGTCTACATAAGTTTGGCCATTATCATATTTTTCAATAAACTGACCAAATGTACCCTTAAAAAATTCAGGAACTACATCTAATCCCAATTGACCACATCTGATTTTCATTTGCTCGTAAGAAAGATCTACTTCAATACCCTGAGCATTGATATTAGCAATTCTGTAAACAAATATGGTTGGTGATTCCCAGCCATAACTGTATCCACCTTGAATTTCTTCTCCAGTATATGTTTTACCACAAATCTCATAATACACTGATTCTCCCTTATTTAACTTGTCTTGAAACCAAATTTTTGCAACTTCAGACCAAAGATCTCCAGATTTAAAGAAATGGTTCTTGTTAGGAAGTTCTTCAAAACCAACAGATTTAACACATCTTCTGCTGCATACTGCGTAATCATAATCCTCCGTAACTACTTCTACACCTAACCATTTGGCGAGTTTAGCTTTCCAGTTAAGTTTCTTTTTTACCAGTACATTGTATGTTCTGGCAGAAGTACCATGAAGTTTATAACTTACTACAATAGGAGTATCCAGAGTGAACTTGTGCAAATTACGCATAAGATGACCTGTATCTGGATGCTCAGGAGCTTGTTTTTTGTCAATAATCTGATCAAGAATACCTTCTTTTGCACTTTTAGGGTTACCTGATGCCTGATTTCTTTTTCTTACGTATTTTCTGCATACCTCGTATCCAGAAATTTCATTGAACTCATCACCAAGAGAAAGTCCAGATCCTCCAGAAATTATTTCAAAAGAACTAATAGGAATAATAAATCCAGAAGAAATAACACCTTTAAATTTAATAGCTTTTACTCTTCTGTTGTCTTCAAAAAATCCTTTTTGATTAGGATCTCTATTAAGATTTTCATGTCTGTATAAGTTATTTTGATGTAAGAAATCATGTGAAAGTTGACTTTCAGCAGGAAAAAACAAATAAAGATCATCAGGATTACTGTCTTTACTTACAAGTACAGAATTACCCTGATAATTGACTTCTACTAAGTTATCAAGACCTTTTATTGGTACTTTAGTAGGAAGTTTAATGACTTGGCAAGTATAGTTCTTGCTATCATCATAAATTTTTAAAACACTTTTTGCCATCCTAATGATTTTTTAAGTTCTTCTACGTCTTTGATTTGTTTTTCACATACGGTGCGTAGAACCTCTGCGAATGGACGTTGTAATGAAGACACTATCATCCCGATAGCCTCTTTCTTTTGTTTTGTTTCAATTTCATTGGAAATTTTGTCCATGTTTTCCAAGAAGGAGAAAAAAGCAGCTTTTTTCATAATTTTTCAAAAATACAAAAACTATCAAGACCAACATTAGCAGTTATAAAGTGACCATTTGAAATCCTTTTTAAAGGACAGTACCAAAAACTACCTTTATATGTAGTTGACGAACTTTCCTGACGATAATACATTGGATTTTCTGTTAACTCATATTCTTCATGTAAAACAAGTTGTTCTTTATGGTTAGGTTCTAAGTGTTCATTACTATTAAAATTTGAATAAGGATTACAATAGTTAACAATAGATCCTTTTTTTATAACTGATTGAGTTGATGTTTTGTTTATAGAAGTTAATGCTGTTGTTTTTCCTTTACTTTTTACTTTAAATTTAAACATAATTGTTAGTTTTAATAAAAAACCCAGGATAGAAATCACCGGGTTTAAAAGGAGGCATATATGAATGACTAAACAAAATTATTTTCCAGTATGGCCAAATCCGCCTTCACCTCTAATGCTATCTTCCAAATCCTCTACTTCGATAAATTTCATATGAATATTTACCTCAATTGAAGATTGAACTATTCGATCTCCTACTTTATAAGGAAATTCCTCATAACTTAGGGTAGTTCCACTCATTTTAGAGTTTACTCCCACAGGAATAGCTTCAAATTTAGACATCCATTCTCCTCTGTAATCAGAGTCTATCTGACCAGGAGAATTTGCCATAACCCATGATTTATGGGTAAAAGAGCTTCTTGGTTGAATTAATACCTTATAACCATCAGGAATCTGAGCAGCAAAACCATACTTTACAGTCACTTTATTTTCATCTTCGTAGATAATTTCGGTGGCTACTAAGTCTACACAAGCTGAACCCGGTGTTGCATATTGTGGAATTACTGCATTTTTATGTATTCTTTTAAACTTAATAGGAACTGCAAGTCTTTTCATGATTTATTTTTTAGATGTTAGTTGTTTTTCGAGTTTGTTAAAAGCTTCAATATATGCCGCAACTTCACATAATGTACGATTAGGATATATTTCTTTTGAAGATTCATTACTTTCTGGTGTATATATCCAGTGTTGATCAGAACCAATAATATTTACAAAAATCTTTTTAGAATCAAAAAAGTTGTATGTAACTGTTCTTGGAGAGTACATAAATACTCCCATGATAGTTTCATCATCCATTTCTCCTACATTGGTTCTTTCATTCATGAACTTTACCAGCTCATTATAAGATTCTGGCCAAGTTCTTTTAATTTTAATACTATTAAATGCTACAATTTCATTATCTAAAGCAGCAGCAACGTATTTTTCTAAGCTGTCAAATATTTGTTCTTCGTTTAGGATATTGGTAGATTTGGTAGGTGCAGTTTTAGAACTTTTTTGTCCTTCACTTTCCCCAACCATTTCAGTTCCTCTTGTTTTTGCATTTCTATCATCATGTGATACCTGTTCTCTTCCAATTTCTGTATTTGGAGAAACTTCTGCATCAGGACTTCTTCTTCCAATATCATTTCCGGTGTTATCTCTTTCATCAGCCATTGTTATAATTTTATAGTGGAATGATTTTATTTACGTTAAAAATAAGATCTGAGTCTCCTGGTTTTTCCCAGAGTTCAAGCTTGTCATCAAGCTCAATAAGACCCAATCTTTCCATCCAGAAGTTTTTTAGCCATTCAGTTTTATTGAATATATGGTAATAAAGTGTCCACTCTTTACCTACTCTGATTTTTTTGCTATTAAAAACATCTCTGGATATAGGGAATTTCTCTTTAAAGCCTTCTGAGAGCTTAGAGTACATACCTTTGGTTACGTGATCGTAATCTTGAGTATATTTTTCGGGAAAGTCAATGACTACCATAGAATAGTCATTTACTAACTCGTATGAGAAAACTATCTGTGAAGGAACAATAGCTAAATCACCAACTACTTTTTTCATTTCATTGACATTAAGTTTGTTATTTTTAAATAACAGAAATAAAAATCTTTGATTCTCACCCAATGTAATAATATTATTAATATTTGGATCAGAAGTGTAGCTATCTACGTATCCTATTTTTCTGAGCATATCAAAATTGTCTCCAAAAATGAATTTAGTCAGAAATACAGTAGTTTTATTAAATAAATCTTGTTTTTGTTGTTCGGTATTAGAACTTACCTGTTTTTCCATATCTATACCCTTTTACATAGTCATCAGAAGATTCGTTGAAATCTGTATCATTTTCAGCATCAAGTAGTCCTTGAAGAAAACCAGGAACATCTTTAATACCAAGCTTTATTAACTCAGCAATTCCAATAGTTTTTACTTCCTTGTATCCTTCTTCATCTACTTGAAGACTATCAACTATAACTTCATCAATTTGTGATTTTTCTACCATAATAATTGTTTATTGTTTAGAATTTTCCAGCAGGTTCGTGTTTAGTCTGAGACTCAACTGCAACCTTTTGAAGTTTAAGTAATTTGTAGTTTAACCTAATTTGAGCTTTCGCTTCTTCTGGTGATAAACAATTTTTCTGGTACTCTTTTAAAATGACCTTAATACATTGAAATGGGGTCATTTTCTTTTGGATAAGAGCTTGTGCTTTTTTTGGGCCATATCCTCTCAAGCATGGAATTCCATCAGCAGCATCTCCCATAATCATTTGAATAGCCAAATTATATCTGGCAGTTTCTTCATCAATGACATGAAATTTGTTTTTTTGGTAATCATAGTGTAATCCTGGTATTTGAAGTAAATCTTTATCTACTGAACAGATAATAGTCCTACCCTGATATTCAGGAAGTTGAGAGTAGCTAAAAACGTAATCATCGCTTTCAGCATTGTGGGCTTCAATTGCATCAAAGTTATCCACAAGGTACTTGTTCAAAACGTCTATAATAGGATGCTTTTCCGGTCTGTTCTTCTTGTATTCAGGAAAAATCTTATATCTAAAGTTGTTACTACCTTTCACAAAAACATAATACTTTTCTACATTATAGGAATTTCCTACTATGTTAAGTATATCGTATATTTTTTCTGAAAGTTTAGTCTCTGAAAGAATTTGATCTTCTTCCGAGCCATAACTACTAAAGTACATAAGACTATCTGAGTCAATTAGTACAACCTTGTTTTCTGTGTTGTCAACAGTTAACTTGCTTTTTGTTCCTATCATAAACAAAATAAAATTTAAAGAAGTTTTGCTGGCTGAGTAATCTACCTGACTACCCACTTACGAACCTTTCAGCTACCAGCAAGATTGCTTAAGCAACTTCTTTTTGGTTAATTAAAAGATATTTAAAATCATTATAAGGCATTGTAACAAAATTATGATATTTTTTTCTATCTGTAATTTTGTGTATCAACATCTTAGGGTATTGATGAACAGGGTCTTTAGGTTCAAAGTTTGCTTTAAGTAAGTCTTCCATTTCCTGAAAAATTTCTTCAGGTTTTGGTCTGGCTTTTGCATAACCTGATTTAGTTTGCACTAAATATGGGATTCCGGCAATGTCAACTTTGCAATTGTCAAGAATTCTAGAGGCAAACCTGGAAGTTTTTGCAAACTTAAATCCAAGTTCATCCCTAAACATCTTCGCTATTTCCCTCTCAAAATTATGCCCTTTTGTTCTTGCATTAACTCTTTTCCCGGTCATTAGCTGTTCATTTGTTAAAAAATCTGATTTCTTTTATCTTTAGTTTGTACCTCTTGGCATCACTTCTTCGAAAGATTTGCCATTATAATAAACACATTGTCCTTCTTCTACGAACTTTTGTCCAGCACCTTTTGTGTTTTTAAAATAACTGAAATCAGTACCAACTCCGATAAAGAATGCTTTGTGAGTGTAGCTATCTACATGGCTCTCACCGTCACTCAAAACTACGGAATTATTTCCAGTTTTCAAAATATTTTTCAAAACATATTCGATGTCTGTACCACCTCTTGCGGCCATCATTAAGATAGACATATCGGTGTTCATGATCTTCTTTGGCCTGTCCTCAAATTCGTAAAGGTCTCCTAAGATTCCTAACTCCTTCATTTGCATAGCCAAAGATTTTGCCAGATCAATCCTGGGAACACCAGCAAGATCTCCTCCGCAACCAGCTCCCATAGAACCAGAGCAATCCACGTAGAGATCAAACTTTCCTATATATCTTCTTTCTGTTACAGAAAGATCAAAAAGTCTGGAGTTACGGAAAAGTGGATGTAAAAACTCAAGTCCGTTGATGTCAAGTAGCTGATCAGCTTCAAAAAGTTCTACATCATTTTGGATACATTTCTGAGAGAAGTAGTTAGTAGTTCCATTAAGAATCTTTTCTACTGCTTTGAGAATCTTATCTTTAGATGTACTAAGAGCTTGTAATGATTTCCTGATAGAATCAAGATTATTTAAGTTCTTAATGATTTCCCTTTTTTCACTTTCTGGCATCTCTTCATCATTTTCAATGTCAACACCTACATCTCTCAGTTTTTCAAGCTTTTCATCAGCTTTTTTCAAAGCCTGTTCAAGCTCTTTTTGAGATTGTTTAGAGTTAAGCTTATCTACCATGTCTTTGAGATCTTTATCCATCTGATCAGCAGCTTCCTGGGACATATCTGTTTGAGACCCTCTTCCAGATTTTCCAGAGTTATTAGCAGCTCCCTGATGATTATTATCTCCATCTCTATTACTTTGCTCATCTCCCTTAGAAGGGCTTTCAATATCATCATCAATATCCTCATCTGGTGGTGTAAATCCTTCTTCATCCTCATCATCTGGTGGATTTTTTGAAGGTTTACCCTTACCTTGTCCTGGTTGTTGAGGTTGATTTGGATCTGGGGGCTGGTTTCCACCTGGATTTGGCTTATTAGAACCTCCTCCTGGCGGGGGTGGCATTCCTCCTCCACCACCTTGATTACAGTTATTAAGGTTATCCTGGAGCTTCTGTTGCTGTTCTGGAGGCATTTCCATAAACTTCTTATACAAGAACTGTCCGATTGCCTCTGTATAGACATAAGAGCCTATATGTGAGTTATTTGTGACTATCTTAAGAAGACTATTATTAATGCTATCCAAAATACCAAACTTAACTTCATTAGTTTTATCCAATCCTTCAAATTTCATTCTGTTAGATGGATTATAATATAATGAATATAAATCATTTACAAGGTGAGTTGGCAGAAACTTAGAATAATTCTCTTCAATTTTTGGGTCAATATTCTTTAAAGCTGATTTTACAACTTTCTCAACCTGTTCGTTGACCATCATGCTATCAAGAGGGTGAAGGTATGGTTGTACTATTTCCCTCTTTTTAAAGATCTGTATTCTGTCGTTATTAGTGCCAGAAAAATTAAACTTAGACATCATATTACTGACGCCCTGATTAAAATGTCCTCCACCAACACCTTTTCCACCTTTTTGGATCTTTCTAAGAAGGGTATCCGCCTTCACTTTAGCTTTTGCCATTTTGTTGGTTTTAGAAAGTTATAAATTATTCCTGATCACCTAAATCGTCAGTTTCAACTTCAATTTTGTAGTATGGGTGATTCTGCATAGCAGCTTCAACAAGTTGTTTAAGTTCATTGATATCAGAGTTACTGAATTTACCCTGTCCAGCAAAGTTTGCAACCATAGTTTCAATCTCTATCATTGCTTTTTCGATTTGCTGCTCATTACTCATACCAGAAATCATATCAACTTTATCCATAATAGCTCTTTTTTCAGAACTAAGAAGTTCTTTAGATAATTTTTCTGCTGTGGTTTTATCAACCAACAGTTCACAAGCTTTAATAAGAGCTTTATCAACAGAGCAGTTATATACCAGGCTGATAGCTCTGGCCATCATAGGTACAAAAGACAAAGTTCTGTCAGAACAAGCTTTATACGCTACATTGATGAATTTTTCCAGCTTATCAGGTGCAACTACTACTTTCTCAATTTGTTCTTTAGTAGGAACATTGATCTTAACTTTAGTAGAATAATTCTTATCACCACCTTTATAGTATTTGATAAGTTCACCTGCTGCAAGCCTGTTAATGGTCATTTTAAGTGCAAATCTGTCCCAGAAAGGTGAACCCACCTCATCTTTAGGAATTTCGTTACAAGTAGCAACAAAAAGCTTCCATTTACACTTCTTTTTCTCTTTACCATTAAACAGCACTCTTTCATTCATAATACCCAATAAAGCATTTCTGAGTGCAGAGCTGGCTTTATCTACTTCATTAATAATCACAGTATCAGCTTCAGTAATATGAGAATCAATCTCATATTTATTTTCTGTTACCAGTTTTTCCAGGTTAACTACACCTTTAATTTCAGAAGACTTTGTACCTTCATCTGTTTCCAGCATAAATACACCTTCCTCATTGAAATGTTGAATATGATCAGGATCAGTAAGATCAAACATTCCTTTAGTATAGTCAGTTACGATTTTAGTCTTACCTGTACCTGGAGGGCCAACAAATAAGATACCCAGTTGTAAAGCTTCTGCTAAAGACAAAAGTCTGAAAGCTTCTTCTTTACCCAACAGGGATGTTTCAAAGGTTCTGTGACCTTTTATTTCGATTGATTTTTTCATGTTAATAGGGTTTCCAACTTCAATTTGGGTTTTACCTTTTTCAAGGTCTTTTTTTACTGCTTCAGCTATTTGGGTCATTGTATAAATTTTTTAGATAAATGCTTCAACTTTCTTTTTTTCTATTACAGGTTTTTGAACCACAATAGTAGTTTTGACTTGAGGAGATAATATCTCTTTAGTTTCAGCTACCTGTATGGTTGTAGTTTCTAGAGCTATATCTTCAATATCATCAATAATGATAAATGTAGGAATTTTAGTTTCTACATTCTGAAGTTTTGGATGAGCCAAAAGTTGTATCATTTCAGACATCTGAAGATTATACTTCTTTTCTAAACTTCCAAAACCTATATCATCTTTTTTCCATCTGGTTAAACCAGAGTTAAGGTCTTCCACAACCTGTGAAAGTGTAACCTTTTTAGGGGCTAGTTCAGGCATTAGTTCTGTTTTTCAGTGTTAGTTAAATTGATTATTTTTGCACCCTGTTTTTGAGCCAGGTTAAACTTTGTTATTCTCTTCTTCCATTTTTTGTTTTTGACAACAACGGAAGCAGCTAAGTTATAAAGTTGAGCCAATGTAGCTGGTCTGTCTTCAACATCTTTAAGAGGTGAAGGAATATCAAGTACACCAAATCCCTGATTCAGTCTGTTTTCTGCAACTTCTCTTCCATATCTTTTGGAAAAGTTGTCGTATTTGGAGCAAATTGCTACTCCATAATGAAATTTATTGCCAACCTTTTTGATAGCAATAGTGGCTGCTGGTACAAGACCATCTTTAACGATGTCCAGCTTTGTCGTGTGTGTGAAAAATACCTTAGACATACATCTTGGTTTTTAAATTAATTTTTTAATTTTTAGATAATTTTCCATTGTCTTCAGACCTTTGTGCTTTACAAGATCCGCCCAGTCTTTAATCCCTTCTCTTCTATAAATTTTAGGTACATTGACATATTTGAACCCATATTTTTTAGTATAGTAAAGACTTGCCTGAACTCCAGCTTCGTCATTATCATATGAGATATAGACATCTTCAGGTTTATAACCTTTCAATATCCATGACATATTCTCCTCATTAATAGCTTCTTTGCTTTCGTTTTGTGTGCTACAAACATCTGTAAAAAATTTGGATAAGACTATCTCATCCTTGACAGATTTGGAAATTATAAGCCGTCTAGCCTGAAATCCTTTAAATATCTTGAATTTAATATCATCAAATCCAGACATAAAATCATTTGGCGTAGAAGAGATCCATTTAAACTCCTGGCTTAAGGGAGAATAAATTTTGAGATAATCATCAAATAAATAAGCAAATCTAATTTCCTTATTGTAGTTGGGAACAAGTTGTTTGTTAATATACAGCTTTTCGATGCTAAACACATTCTTGCGTTGAAGATCTTCTTTTGTTATTTGATAATTACCCCAATACTCTAATTCTTCATGGGTAAAGTCTTTTGGAACAATTTGGATAACTTTGGTCTGTTTGTGGATAGAGTCCGGTTTTTCTTTCAATTGGACTTTAAAATTTGCTTTGATAGGAGACTGGATTCCTAATCCAAAATCCTTGTCAATTTTCACAAGAGCCTGGTGGAAGTTAATGTTATGTAATTCTTGTACGAATTTAAAACAATCACCTCCTTTACCATTGGCAAAATCCTTAAATAAAATCTTACCTTTATCACCTGGAAAAAAACAAAGATTTGGCTTATTATCAGTCTTTCCTCTGAATGGACTTGAGAACTTTTTTTTGAAGTCAAAGTCTTGGCCCAAGTAAAATCTTATAATGTTGTAGTCATCAATTTTACTAAGGATAGCTTCTTTACTAAGTTTCTCTTTTTCTTTTCCGTTAATCATAATTATTCAGATAATCTAAAAGGAATATTTCCATTTGTATTTGGTCTAGTTAAAAGTACTATTTCTTCATGTGTATAATCTGATGGTAATGGTTCTTGAAGATTAATAGCTCTTATTCTATAACTTTTTGAAGATGGATACCAACAAAATTGATACAATGAAATACTATCACAATAAAAGAAGAGTTTCTTATCAAAACACCCTTCTTGTGATATAAGTTTACATTTAAAAATTGACATAAACTTTTATTTAATCCAATAAAAAACCCCAGGAGAAACTCCCAGGGTTTTATTGGTTATACCGCCTGTTACTAAAATTAGAATGGCAAATCATCAATTGCAGAAGCTGTAACAGCTTGTGGCTGAGAAGCAACTGTAACATTAGATTTTTGTACGATTGGGCTATTAGTAGTGTTAACTACATTTTTAGAAGGATCGTACTCCTTCAAAGGTGTAAGTTCATAATAGTCTTTACAACCATATTCGGCGTCTTGGACTTTAGTAATGAACTTATCAACAGATTTGTATTGTTTCTTAGCTTTACCGTTGAAACAATCAAGAGCAAAACTTGGTAAGAATTCATAGCTATAAACAGCTTGATATTCTTTTCCATCATCTGCTGTTCTTACAGTAGCCATAGCACAGATTGTCTTTGTACTAAAAGCGTCAATAGCATCTCTCAGTTCAGTTACCTTACCTGAGATCAGTTTTTTCCAATCCATCATCAATTCTGTACTTTCATCTTCGTAGTTAAGATCACTTAGCCAATTTCTGAGAAATTTGTAAAGTAATTCTTCACCTTTCTTAGCTTGTCTTACTGGTCTTGCTTTCACAAAATCAGGAACAGCATCAGGAGAATTAGCATAAGATGTAGTACCAATTGAGTTAATGTACTGGTTAAGACCAGATTTACTAACTACTACTGTATCTTCAATGTTAAATCTCACATTAAAGAGACTTCCGGTTTGTTCTTCTTTAAGCCAGAAACTTACAGTGAGTCTCGGCGCACCGTTTTCACTGTTTGAACCAGTATATTCAGGTTCTTTTTCAATGGTAGCACCCAGGAGTTTGCCAAGTTCATCTTTGCTTGGGTTTACAGCTACAACGAAGGCGTTAAATAAGCCAACGTACTTGCTGAACGATTTGTTTTCTTTTTCTTTGCCTTTTAAAGCCATAGTTCAAGTTTTTAAGTTAAAAATTCAAGTGTGTTATTTGTACTTGCAATTTAACTAATTTCTTCAAACTACCAAAATTTATTTTCTTAAATTTCGAAGATTTTTTCCCAGTCAAAGACTCCCTCATAAGAGCCTATTTTTCCTCTGTTTCCACCTGTTTTATCCTCATTTCCCTTGAAAGAAATCATCAGATCATGACCTTCTTCTTTATATTCAGGCCATACAGAAGCAACAGCACTTACATTTCTTGCATAAATGTCTGCTACTGCACCAGTTAGAGCAATATCTTTGATAAACACTTCTCCTTTATCACCTTTAGACAACATCTTGTCTTTAATGTGACTCACATAGATAGTGCATTTTTTAGCTGCACCTCTTGAAAGGTTAAGAAGATCTACCATGATAGTCCTACTCCATCTCCAACCATTTTGTCCTATTTCAATAACTGATTGGTATTCAGTATCTCCATAAGTAAGTCTTGGCCATTTAGTAGATGGTTGTCCAGTAATACTCTGTCTGTTAAATGATTTACCTTGAAGACTATCCATGTAAAGCTCAGTACCAGCCCATTCAGCATCCATATCTGCTTGAGTGATAGTGTCAATACTTACATAGTCATAAGGCTTTCCAAGTTTAATAAGGGCATTCAGGATTCTATTTAAAGCTTTAATCCTATCTGCTGGATTATGAATTTCCGCAATATCTAACACTTTAGTTTTTACATCTTTTGTAAGAAGATTTGTAATATCTTCTACTGAAGCTGTAAGAATGTCTGTGCAATCAACTGTGTCAATTTCTTCCAGAAAATCAGATCCGTTTTTCTCCAGAGAAATAATTAAATTTCCCTTAAGCTTTGATAGTTGTGTTGTCTTGCCTATTTTTGGTTTAGCAGAAAACAACAATGTGTCAGGAATTACTCTTTTTGGCTTGATCGTGAATGTACTCATTTACTTTTTCAATTTTAATTATAAATTAGGCACTGAAACTTCTTTGTTACCAGGCCCATTTGCTACATGAACTTCTGTTGCTAACATCCTGTCTCCCATTTGTTCTACTACTTTTTCAAAAGCACCAGGAGGAAGATTGTTAAATTTCATTGCGCCATCAGCAGAAGCTAAAGCATCCTCTACAAATTTAGCAAGCTCTTGTTCAGTACCATCCTTAAGAAACGGTTTAAACAAGTCAGGATGTTTAAACAAATCAATTACAGATTTCTTTACCTGATTGATTTCTATTAAAGAAACCATAAGTTTACCAGCTTTTTCAGCTAGTTCAGGGTTTCTTCTCAAAAAATCAACGGATTCTGTTGGCAATTTTACTGCTGCCAATTCAGTTACATTTTTATCGCTCATAGTACTTGATTTTTGTTTGATCAAAAAATTCAAGAGATTTTTCTAACCACTTGAGTTCAGCTTTCTCTTTTGAGCTGATAATGTAAATAGTAGAAATTTTTCCTTTTGCATCAAGAATTAAACTTCTACATATTCTCTGAGTCAAGTTCTCAGAATTACTGTCAAAAGCATTGACAACTATGTGATCCAGGGACTTAAAGCTTAAACCAGTATTGCCTATCTTACAGACAGCCATATGATTATACTTTGAGGTGTCACCTATGAATTTATCAAACTCATCCTGGTTTTTGAATTTAGCTGTATGTACTTTGCAACCAAGAGCTTTAGCTACTTTATTGTTAGCACAAAAAACTAATACACGCTTATCCTTGAGGCTATTGAGTAACTTTTTGGTGATTTCTGTCTTCGATAGTGAATTATGTACAATCCTCATCCTCGATAGACTCAGAAAAAGGTTCTGTCCCTTGTTCTCTATAACCCAAGTCAAAGCTCTGTATTTTTCTTTTTCAGTTCTTTTCTTTTTCACATCCACAATTGTGGTGTTGTCAAGCTCTGTTTTTATAATATTGATTCTGTAATCGGATATAAGTCCATCTGTAATGGCTTCATCTAAAGTATAGCTTGAGATAACCTTTAAATTCAGATCTCTTCTGAGTTCAAACTCTGTGTTCTCAGCCAACGTGCCAGATAATCCTAATATATATTCACTTCTAGTATTATTAAAAAGCTTATTGAAATTATTCTTTTGATTTGCTGATAATAAGTGAATTTCATCACAAACTATAATATCATATGAATTTCCAATTTCTTTTGCTAATGACACATGAGTAACATAAGTTATATTAGAATTCTTATATCCTACGGCTTGAATATCATCTTCCCAAGCTTTTTGAATATTTTTATCTGGATAAGCAATCAAAATTTTTGGTTTATAACCATATATTTTTTGATACTTTTTGAATATTCTAATGCTTGTTCTGATTTTGCCAGCTCTGGGACAAAGATGTAAAATTCCTTGACCTCCAGCATTGACAAATTCTTCAGCCCAATTTTCTTGTAATTTATCTCTAATATTCATCATGTAAAAATAGCATAATAAAGTTAGAAATCCAAGAAAAAGTCGTTACTTATTACAGAATTTAGCTCTTTTTGGCTAATTTCTTTCGATTTTGTCAGCTCTTTAAAGAGCGAAACTTCACCTAAGAAACCAAGACCAATCCTAAGATTGTCAGTTCCATAAGAGTTTTTTATGATTTTTAAGCCTCTAAATTTGTTATTTCCAGATGCGTCAGTAAAATCATTAACTGTATAACCCATATACTCTTCAAGAGAGTACTTATATGGGTTAAACAAGCTTATGGCTACATCACAATCCTCAATAACGTTACCAGAGTCTTTCCAGTATTCCACAGTAGGATCTGGATCTCCACCTTCTTTTTTGGCAAACTGAATATCCTGGTAAGAGGTTCTATTAAACTGATTAATCATGATTGGAGAGTATCCTAAAAAGTCTCTGGCCCAGCAATAGTATTCACTGGCCTTATCAATAGAAAGCTTTTTATCATACTTTCCACCAATATTCTCATTCTTAGTCTTTCCAGCGTGGTCATGTACCACATTTGTAATCAGATTGTCATTGTTAGGAACATATCTGTGTTCAAACTCACTGATTTCCTCAATTTTACCTTTTTTAAGAGCATGAGATTTTAGAAACTTGTAAATCCCCGTAGGATTCTGTTGTCCATCAATAATGGTTACTACTCCAGATTCAGTCATTTCTTTAAAGTAATGATCAATATAGAATTTAGCCATTTCTTGTATCTTAGGGCTTAGAGTGCTTTGCCATGAAAGAAGTTCATCAGTAGTTACAAGCTTATGTTCTTCTTTCCAGATCTTCATACAAAGCCATTTTGCCAATTTGTAAGTTTTTTTCCTCTCCATAGAGAAGTAAATTGCTTCAAATTGGACATTTGTAGTGGATTTGTGCTTGTTTTTGATATACCAATCATAAGGATTTAACACATAGGCGCAATCTACTAGGGATGTTTTACCACACCCGGCAGCAGCTCCAATGGTCGTGTAAATGGACTTTCTGAGGCCCAGATACTTATTCAACCTATTAAATCCCATAGGAATACCACTATTCTTACCTTTTACACCATTACAGATTTCATCCCATAAGAGATCTGTATCTGTTTTTATGTTTTGGGGGGTAAGGATTGTAGGGGTTTTTGAATCACTTTGAGTTTTCTCAGAGGGTATATCTGTAACAGATGATTCTCTGCTTTCTTTAGAGCTATTCCCTGGGGATCTAGGCAAGGTATATCTCTCTTCAACTTGTTGTATCTCTTCTGGAATTTCTTCAACTTCTTCTTCAGAGCCACATCCCTCGGTGTATAAGGATTCAATGGCAAAACGTTCCTCATGTTCTCCATGCGTTTTTCCAGATTTAATATTATCAAGTGATGCCTCATTGCTACATTCTCCCTTCTTATCTTCTCCTTCTCCTGATCCTGCATCCAAAGTGGTGTTGAGGTTCTTCTGATCTTGAACTTGGGATTTAGATTTTCGTTCATGCTCCTCAAATTTTGATTTTTTTCCTATCATAGAGATTATTTAGTTATTATTTGCTGTTATTTGTAGTTGCAAATATAACTTAAATATCTGTGACATTAGCTTTTTTACCTTTTATCTGTTCTGCTTTTACAAAGGATGGATTAGCTTTATATTCATCAATGAAGCTAAGATAACACTCCTGGTTAAGATAAGCTTCTAACCCTTTGAAATAGTCCATTTGATTAGTATTTTTCTTAATACTATCCAGCTTTTTGAGTTTTACCTCATACAGCAAACTACCCAGTAGATCTTCATGCTTATATCCTTGATTCAGAAGTTTTAAATATCTTCCTTTTGCAGCAGGTTTTCTCAAGTTTTTCAGAGTTCTGCTACCACTAAAAATAGTGTTACCATCATCTGATTTCCAGGAAGTAGAGCTTGGATAAGCTTTCCACCATTCTTCGAAGCACTCATCTGGAGTTTTAGTGTTGTTAACAATTACAACTCTATGATTTTCAAGGGGTTCTTTATTAGAAGAAATTAATTGTTCTAATAAATCTTCTCCTTTTATAGAGATAATCAATTTAGACACATCATTCGGATCTTCTACCAGATATTCATTTTTCTTAAGCCATTGATAAGCGGTGGACATATTAAAGTCTTTCATAGATGGTATGGTGTACATTTCTATAAGCTTTTTGTCCTCCTTATCTACAAAGCACTCCAGGATAAACAGATGATTAAAATCCATGTTAATTGAACGCAAATTCTCTATAAGTCTGGGGTTTTTCTGTATTAATCTCAATGGTTGTTCCATGTGCTACTTCGATTTTAGTTTTAAGAGTATTCATTTCTTCTTCCTGCTGAAGAGATTTATATCTGAGATAATTCTCTTCCTGGGCAAGAACATCATCAACTAGATATTCTCTTTCCAGATCTACGCCATAAGGGTAATTCTGTTGCATAAAGAGTTCTTTCATTTTTCCCATTGTGATATGTTTTAAGTTTCATTAAGCATTGACTTATCATCTATTGTTATTTGTAGGTTTCTGTCAATTCTATCTTGTAACATCTTACATATATGAATGGATTTAGCGTACTTTGTTTTGTCTTTGTTTGGATCAATAGACATGATCATAGTTTTGGAGTTTATGTCTCCAAAGGTTTTAAGCATATCTAACTCATTCTTTTTAATCTTAAGTCTTTTACAATTTTCATTTGTCCAGGTATTGTCATAATCCATAGTAAAGCCTTGAAGCCAATTGGTCTCTTTCATAATTACATTAGTAAAATTACCAAATTTATCTTTTTCAGCTTTAGGTCTTTTAAAAGTATCTTGTAGAAACTTCCAGGATTGATTTTTACCTCCAAAATCTGGAGAAAAGAATAAGATAAAGTCAGGATCAATATTATGTTTAATAGCTATTTGACTAATTATATGACACATATTGAGCATAACTTTTAAAGTTAGATCTTCTATGGATTTGACATCTTTTGCTGCTTTAAGTTCAAGTACTCTCTGTGGATCATCAACACCATGACTATGAAGAATACGATATGTATATTCAGCAGTGGTTTTAATTCCTTGAGCATATTTGATTCTAAACCAAACAGTAAAAGTCTCTTTTTTCTTTACGTCATTTCCATTTTTGGTTTTTAATTTGATACTGAATAGTGACATAGGTTATTATTTATCAAGTCTGGGTTTTAATATAAGTTTTCCGTTCTGTAAAGATTTAAAGTAAGTATCAATTTTTATATATTGGTCACCATTATTTACTTTAATTTTATCTTCTTTATTATCAATTTCAGAAACAGTATAAACTACATTTTGACCCTTAAGTTCAAAAACATCACCTATTTTAGGAATAGTATATGGTTTTTGTGTTTTCTTTAATTTAAACATAGCTAACAATTAATGACAATCAGCATAATTAGTACCAAAGTCTATTGAAATACCCAAAGGTACGTTAAGTTGAACTTTAGCATTAACAGCCTTGATAGACTCTGTCAATTCTGACTTAACAAATTCTTTTGCTGATTCTGTGGTTTTAAACAATATTTCATCGTGCATCTGAAGACTAATTCTAATACCTCTTTTTCTTACTTCCATGATATACATATCAAAGCAGTAAACACCAGTTCCCTGATTGAGTGTACTAAATCTGTCTTTTTCAGCTCTTAAGCTATACCAAAATCCACTGATAGGGTTTTTCAACCATTTCTTAATTCCGATTTGTTTTACTTCACAAGCCTCAGCAACTTGTTTAACAGCTTTATTTCTCTCCCAATAGATCTTATGTAGCTTTTGAGCTTCTTTAAGAGGGCCATTAAGAGTTGCAGCAATTTTTGGCGCACCAGCACCATAAATAGCTGAGAAATTCACTGTCTTAGCTTTGTGTCTTACAGGTTTATGAGATTTTCCTTCTTTACCTTTAGTTTTTTCAAAAAGCTTATGTTCATCAACCTGGGCCTGAGTAAGCATACCAGCTAAGAGAGCAATATCCAAGTGAGGATCAAAACCAGGAGTTCTAAGTTCTGTCACATACTTAGGGTCATAGAAATACATATAATGCTGCTTAGTAGTGTCTTCAAGACCAGACATATCTGATCCACAAAGAATACCATCTGTTTCAGCTATTAAAGATCCTCTGACTTCTTTACCTAAGAATTTATCAACACCAGGTAGATTTACAATATTTACGTGCTTGAGTCTTAAAGTATTAGTTAAACCTCCCATAGACGGCTCTATATATCCATTTTTGCTATTTTCCAGCATTCCTTCTAATAGAGAAATTCTATGTGAAAGGATACTAAGTCCCTCCAGCACTTCAAGTCTTGGTTCTTTACTAAACAAAGCTTTAATACTATCACAAACAGATCCATCCTTTTTAGGAGAAGCTATTTGTGGTACTTTTCTTTGAGTTCCATCATCATTTTTCTTGTGTTCAAAAGTAATAGGATTCCATCCTAAGCTAAATAACCAGGCTTTTTTCTGATCATTAGAGTTAGGATTTGGATCTTTATAAGACCTAATAATTTCAACTGTGTGTTCCATTTTAGGTCTGTATCCTTCTCTGAAATAGTGATCAAACATTATATCTCCTCTTTCAAAAAACTCTCCATTTTCAAGGACTATTACATCCTTGTAAATTTTGGTTGTCTTAATAGGTACTTGAGGCATAGCAGTTCTAAGAACTTCTTCTTTCTCAAATTTTTCCTGTTTAGCTTTCCTGAGCGTTTCTTCTATGTGAGGAATATTAAGTTTAATTTTTTCAGTTTCCTGTTCTCTTATGCAGTCTAACTTAAATTGAAGATATTGAATGAATCTAATCATTTCAGCTTCATCATTATCATAAATTTGACCTAATGCACAAAGAGAGTTCTCCCAGAGTTTGAGGTTAATTTTGGTATCCACTTCACATCTGTGAATGTATTCTTGAGCAGATAAGTTACTCCAATCTTTTATTTCAACTTTATGAATACCAAAATCTTTACCCCACTCTTCTAAGCCATGTCTATTTCTTTCAGGATATAGATACCATGATAAGGCAAGAGTATCAATAATTTGATCATTGCTTTGTAGTGTGTCAATTCCAAGCAATTTAGTAACGACTCTTTCATCATACAAGGTAATATTATGACCTATTCTGGTAATATTCTTATTAGTAAAGAATTTTCTCATTTCGTCATAATCTGTTGTAGATTTAGTTTGTACATTACCATTAGTATCTCGCCAGCATATACTTAAACAATGAATCTTAGAAGCTGTATCTAACAGTCCATCAGATTCAATATCATAAATATATACGTTTTTCTTTAGGTTTATCATAATTGGATTTAAAATTAAACATCCATTGCACATTGATGTGAACAATTTTCACAACAATTACAGTTTTCACTATGATCATCGTTTATTTCACAAGCATAAGGACAAGAATGTAGTTCAAAACTTCCTTCATTACTACCACATTTACCACATATTGTTTTTTCAGGCACTTTGGAATTTTTATAACTTAGTTTAAGTTTTAGAGGGCTATTGGTTTCTGGTTTTGGTCTCCACATAATTTTATCTGGTTTAATCCAGCCACCATGCTCATCAATTAATTGACAAGCAATATTTAATGGAAAAGACCCACCCCAATTACAGGTTGTATTTATATCAGCTTCCTGACTTTCACCAGGTACAAGACAGATATTAGCTTGCATAGCTCCATAAATAGGTTCGTCTTTTTCATTCATAGTACCAGTGTATCCACTAGGATTCCACCAGACAGCAATACAAATAGAACCTCTACCACTTAACCAGCAAAAACCAACTGCGTTGGGGTTCATAATTTCTTCCATTATTATTCAATTTCATCTGATTTTAAAAGTTTTACGAATTTCATCAGCACATTTCAATGCTCTTTCCCTAATTAGCACATGAAGTCTGCTTAAAAGATACATTCCTGGCTCTGATCCACCAGTAATTGAGTAATCTTTTGGGAATTCATGTGTTTTTGGCAGTGGTTCTGGCTGTAAAACCAAATTTTTGAAGGCATAGTAGCCTCCACACTGATCATTTTCCTCAAAATCAGGATTATAAAGTCCATCCATGTTCTTTTCTGCATGAAAATGAATAGCATTTAGGACTTCTTGTCTGACTTCAAAGTGTTTAGGCTTTTTGAAGATCATATTGAGGTAGTTTTACAATTTCAGCCAGGTATTTTTCCCATTTTGTACCTTCGAGCTTGGTTACAATTTCTTCTAAATGGAGAATTCTTTCACCATCTGACCAAAATTCAGCTTCTAAAATGGGCTTATTAGCTTTTACCATGACTCCCTGTTCCCTATTCATATGAAATGTTATTGCTGATGGTCTTTGAAAGACAAACAAAGGTAGTCTATCAGGATCAACAGTGGGGTTATGCAAAGCCACAGTAGGTAACTGCTGCTGTAATTTGATCATGTCAAGCTTACCATTGTAGTTATTCATAGCCATATATGGACATACCTGAAGAGCATATATACCACATTCTTTATGAACTGGAAGGTCTATATAATATCCCTTATCATCAAAAGCAGAAGCTATTCCTCCTACAAGCCATTTCTGATCACTTATAAGAGGTTTTCCACAAATACTACAAAGTCCTTTAACAATACAAATTGCAGACTTATTTGAATCATTTATTTTAAAATGATGCTTACCATCTTTGTCTTTTAAGACAACATATGGTACTGGTAATCCTCTGGGATCTCTTTCAAGATCCAGCATCAGTTGAGGTATCGGTACTGTACTCCAATTTTTCATTAGTTTATAAAGCTTTCTTGAAGATTAATATTAAGAAACTTAGCTTGTCTTTCAGCACATTTAGCTATATTTGAGCTACAAGTATGTATTGTATTAAAAGTTTTTCTGTAACCAGATTGATCTCGCTTAGTAAAAGTAGTACTTGGATAACCTATTGGTATTTCTGTTTGACACATTGCACAAACTTTTTTTATCCTACCTGCACTAATATTTCTTACTTCCCATACACGCTCTTTAAGAACTGGAATAAGTTTTATTTTAAAGATTGACATTGTTCTAGATGGTTTTTATGGAGTTTTTCTTTCCATTTTTTAACTTTCTCTTCATGTTCTTTTTTAGCAATGTTTTTAGGATCAATTTCTGGCTGAATTTTATACAAACGCTTAAGCTTACCAAATTGTTTTTTGTTAGAAAACTCCACAGCTAAGTGTCTTGCTCTCCAGACATTAATAGATTCTTCTTCATAAAGAGCTGGTGAGTATTTTTTACCCACTGGTTTATTACGATAAGATCTATATGGTCTTGGTCTTGACTGTATTACATTAAATTTGTTAATATCAGAAACACTTTTACTTTGAATAGGTTGAAAACTAATAGTTTTCCCCCACACAGGATTATCAGTAATTACTTCTTCTAATCTTTTAGCTTTTCTTTTAAGAAATCTGAGTTTAGCGTCTGTAATTTTACGTTTAAGAACAAATTTAACCATTTTTATTTATTTTCATCATCTTCTTCATAAGATTCTTACTCTTCAGCTATTTTTGCTAACTCCTCTTCTTCATTTTTAGGAAGATCAGAAGTGTTTCTTTCCATCACTCTTAAAAAGAAAATTCCTTTGAGACTTGCTGTTATGTATAAACTCTTTAAAAGAGAGTCTTTTGTTCTAGTTTGAATTTCATTATTATCAAGAGCATTAAATATTTCACTTCTTAGTGAATTAAGCTCTTCAGCGGTCTTACCATTTCTTTCAAAATTCTTAAGACCTTCTTGTAGTTGTTTTCTGTTCATGGTTTTAGACATATTTGATTTTAAAATAAGCCCCCAGAGTGCATCTCTCCAGGGGCTTGGGGCTGTGGTTGGCTTCGATACGCAGTAATTATTTACTGTTTATTTACATTAAAGAAAGGAACTGCTCCACTTCCACCCATTATAGTACTGGGCAGTACGCCATTCCATTTCAATGCTTTCGTATATTCAACAAGTTGAGGTGATTCTCTTAAAGCTTCATTTTTAGCTCTCATAGAGTTGGCTTCAGCTAAAGCTCCCATCATAGTTACAACAGAATCTTTTCTGGCATTAATAATATCAATTTCAGCATTGGCCTGTGTTACTTGTTGCTGAGCTTTAGCAGCCTGAGCTTCTTGTACAGCTTTTGCTTTATTACTAATAGCAGCTTTTAAGTTTGGATCAGGTATAAGATTGGCTGTAAACTGGGTAACCTGAAAAAACGGTTTCAGATCATGATTCAGTTTATTTAAAATTGCTGCATCATAACCTGCTTGGTTATTCAAAATACTATCAACAGTGTATGTATTCGTAACTTCTCTTATAGCTGTGGTCATGGATGTTTTTAAGAATCCATTTTCCAAATTACTAAGAGAAACTCTGTATTTTTGAAACATTTCACCTACATTACCTGCTTCCAGGTTATAGTTAAATGTCGGATGTACAGTGAATACAGTTCCACCTTTTGATGGTACTTCGTAAGACTCATACTCTTTGTGTTGCTGGAAAGTCGGAAATTCATAAACTTTTTGAGCCAATCTCCAGTAGAAACAGAAACCTGTTACATACTCAGTTTTAGCTACACCCTGGTTTCCACCAGTCATGTTTACTTTAATACCTACGTTACCAGCATCAATTCTTTCACATCCTACAAAGGCTGAACCCAAAATAGCAAAGAAAGCGATTGCTCCCAAAATCAATTTAAATTTCGTACTCATTTCAAGAAGTTTTTGTTTGTTTTGAACTAATTATTTTTTTTTGTTAAAGCTTTTAAATGCTGGAATAGAGCTTTTTAACTATTCCTTTCAGTATTTCCCACTCTTTGCGAGTAGGTTCAAAACTGAGTTTACTGTATTTTTGAAAATTTTCAAGACTGTCAGTTATAAAACTGATTTTCTGTCCATCTGGAAGTATAATAGTCTTAGTATATCTTTCCAGTTTAAGTTTTTGAGGTTGTTTTAAAACATCAATAACAGCTTGAGATTCTTCAGTTATGAAGTTTGGACTTGGAGCATTACCATCAATACACGCAGCAATAAAGCTTTGTTCTTTGTATTTTTCGTAACCCCAAAGAGCCACTCCAATAAAAGCTACCAGTAAAATTAATACAACTGTTACCATCTTTCTGGTTTTTAAGAATTAAGAAATGATTGAATCTTTTTAGCCAGATTGTCATTCTTAGTTTTTACAGCATTAAGACCAGATACCTCATCCTGTAAAGCCTTGATTTCAGCCTCTTTAGAAGAGACAACAGTGGCTATTTCAGAGTTAAGAGATTCACAATCTTTCTGAGTTTGTGTAAAAACATCAAAGATCTGCTCACTTCTTTTTGTGAGGTTAGCTAATGTGTTCTTTTTGTTTACGAACATGGATTTGTTTTTAATAGTGAATGTTTATTGTTTTACTTTCCATAAGACTACTGCCTTTCTGGTACAGCTATCAAAAGGATCATTATACCAGAGTAGTTTTTCTCCAGTTTCATAATTCCAATCAAGCTTAGGATTGATAGTTCTCCAGGCAAGGATCAGCAGAAGAGCAATTACAATAACAAACATAAGTTCTACTGATACCATTTTGTTGGTTTTTAAATTAAATTAATAAGGTTTCTCGTAGATAGTTTTAGTTACTTCTACTTCTTCATCAGGATCAATAGCAGGTCTTCCATCAGTACCACTAATATCATATTGTTTCATATGAGCTGTCATAACATTCATAAGAGCATCCAGCATATCAGGAAAAGATGTAGGTAAATTACTACCTTTATCTTTTTCTTCATCATAAGATACTAAAAACTTCCATCGTGTTATAACATCTCTGCCTTTCTGAGTATTCCAAGTATGCAAAATAGGAATTCTTTCATCAATATCCTGTTCCTTACCGTCTTCATCTATCCAGACATTTTCTACTTTACAACAAGCATATGATCCTTGAGTTGGTTTCAATCCTTTATCATGAAGAGAACATTGATTGTTAATCAATAAGTTACACTTACCATGTTTTGCAAAAGGTGATCTTATACCTTCATAGCCAATAATAGCTGGTATGATATATTCAACGTCTTCTTCAAAAGGATTAAATCTGTCTTTTTTAGATAGTTTAGTAGGTTTACTAATACCAAGAGAAGATTTAATAGACTCTTCTTTACTAGTTTCACCTATCCACCAATCCAGCATTAGATTTTTGGCATAACCAGCATCTAATAATTTTAATATATCATCAGGTGTTCCAATACAAGGAGTATGATGACACATTCTGACACCTCTTGCACAGCCTGGACAAGCTGGTTTATTCATTTTATGCAAGAAGTCATAACTTTTTTGTACCTGTTCAGGTGTGCTAAATGGCATTGACATATTACCAATATTTAGAAATGAAGTGAATAGCTACCCAGATAATTCCAACCCAGAAGCAAATAGCTATGAACCACATCATTTTTACTTGCCAGGGAACATATTTCCATAAATCTTTCATGTTTTATCTTGTTTTAGTGATTAATTAATAAAAAACCCCAATGCAGTGAACATTGGGGTTAAGGGCGTATAGTTAATAAATTAACGCTCCACCATTTGCTTTTTATTTGTTTTGGGAAAAGCAAAAACAACCCAGAAAGTTAATCAATAAATCTAAAGGTGTGCTGTTATGCCAAAGGTACGCCTAAATTAGGTACGTATAGTATCCATTAAAGCTTATACTTAAATAAGTTAGCTAGTAACTCCCACTCTTTAAAGGATGGAATCTTTTAATCCTACCTTCCCTTAGATAATATTTATTGATTTTGTTTAAACTGTGGCCTCCGAGGGACTCGAACCCCCACGCTGTAAGCACTGGCTTCTTAGACCAGCGTGGCTACCAATTACACCAGAAGGCCATAAAAACATCAGGAACAGGTATGAAATAGGGATCTCCAACCTGTTTTACTTTCCCAAAACCTGATATTAGCGGAAGACAAAGGATTCGAACCTTCACTCCCCTTTCAGGGAGTCCAAGTTAGCAACCTGGTGCAGCAAACCATATCTGGCCTATCTTCCAGCACTGTTTAATTTACCGGGAAACAGTCAAAGCCGTACTTTTCTTTTGTTCAAACGGTTAAAACGCCGTTTCACCAGAGAAAGCTTAACTGGTGCTTATAAGAGGGTCTCTGGAGATTCCATCATGACCATAATCAGGATGCTCTTGTCCAGCTTTAATAAGGTTATAACACAGCACAAACATTGGTACTGCACAAATACTGCAAATTTTTAATACTTCCCAAAACATAATTCTGATTTTAGTGGAGATGAGGGGAATCGAACCCCTGTCCAAACAGTGTAAAGTGCTGATAGTTGTCTTATATGCTTACCCAATTTCTACTGAGAATATCAATTTGCTTTTTAACTGTCTCAAATTGCTAATGGGACATACCATTGTTTTTAAGGAAAACTATGACAATAAATGTAAACCTTCTGCTAAATTAACTTGTATAGCTTCAAGGTTGATTATGCAAAGCAAAGCTCAGCACCAACTTCTTCTGCCTCGTAAGACAGAGAGTTAAGAAGAGAATCAATGTTCCCGTTCTCACCAACTGTAATGTTAGATTTCTCTACATTTGTTTTTGAGTAACATTCGTTAAGGAAGTATAATACTCATCCTTCCTGCATACCTATCAATCCTATTCATTGCTGTCAAATCCGAGCATCCCCAGGTTAAATTGAGTGTCTGCCTATTTGACGATAACACTTATTAATTTCTTGTTCAAGTTCTACTTTTCTATTTCTTAACCCTTTTTGTAACATTTCTTGTTCAAACTCTGGCAAAGCAAAATATTTATGATTAGGCTTTTTGAATTCCTGCTGAGTTGTTACTACTTGTTGAAGTTCTATTAAACACTTTTCACGTATTTTTATATACTTTTCAACAATTTCTTGTTTTGTTGGTTGCATAAAAATTGGTTTTATTAAGAAATGATCTTCCAGTGCGTTTTAATAATATCTTCTTCTATCTGCCTTTCTGTGTATGAAAAATTCTCCTCTATTGTGTCAAAATCTCCTATTTTAGATCTGAAATAAACTTGTTTTTCTTCATCAAAATACACAATTTTAAATTGAATGTTTTCATTAGTTGCACTAAAGATTTTACCTACGAATCCATGTTGTTGCTTTTTTGAACCTGTAATTTTGAGTTTTAACATAAAAATTTATTAATTCTCAACTAAAGAGTTTCTTACCCTTTTACTTACCTGCTTATCTTTAGTCAGCGGACTTAAGGAATTGTCCCTTAAATCATAACTATTAATACGAGTTTCTGTGATGAGATCCGTAGGGCATCACATACAAGGATACAGGTTACTCTTTAGATGAGAAATTAAAATAGGAAGTTGCAAATTTAGTGTTTCAGGATGAAACAACCAAATTTAATTTATCTTTTTTCTTCTTTGATACCATTTTCTGTTTCTTTCCATTTCCAGCTCTTTTTCAAGATCTTTCACTTTTTGCTCCAAAGTTCTGGTATCTTTGTCTGTTTTGAAGGCTTCAAAATCTTCTTCAAGCTTTTTATAATCTTTAATGAAAGCTTCATTAAGATCTTTGATTTGTTCTTCATACTTAGCTATAAGATCTTTTTTGGCCTTTTCTTGGTTGATCTGAGCATGAGTAACAGTATCATTTAAAGCGGAAAGCTGCTTTTTGTAACCATCAATTTCACTAGCAACCCTTTGTTCAACTTTCTGGCTAATATCTGCCAGCACATCATCAAAGTTTATGTACTCTGTGGTTGTAACAGTTTCCATTTCAGGAGTTGAGTTAATAGGAGAATTGAATTTGTATCTTTCCAATAAGGCAGCTATTTCTTCCACAGCGTAATGAGAATGTCTTTCATGACCATCTGACCTAACTTTATAATAAATGGTTTGAGCTAATTCTCTAAAACGGCCATCATAACGTCCTTTAACATGAGTGTTCATGTTCATGTGAAATTCATAACTGACCGTAGGTTTTGGTATTTGTTTTTCAATTACCTTAACTGTTCTCTTATCAGCTTTTACTTTGACAATTTCTTCATCTTTTTCCTTGATAATTGATTCTCTATCAGTTATCGTAGAATATGCTTTTTTAAGATCTTCCCGAATCTTGTCTAATTCAGAGAGATCCATAGTCACTTGTCCCATAATTGTATTAGTATTAAAAGTGATTATTATTTCTTTTTCTTTACTGCTTTTTTAGCTGGAACAGCTCTTTTGGCTTTTTCAATAACGTGTTTGTTATTGTCTCTTTTTCTAACTTTTTCAAGAATTTCCTGAATACTGTTAGCTTCAATAGAGGCCAATGTTACTTTTCTGGTAATGTCAGCTCTGTTAAAGGTTCTGCCACTTTCTTTCTTAGGCTTATCAGCAGTTTTTTCTTTTCTAGTTAATTTACCCTGGTTATAGTTATCAATTAACGTATCCAAAGTAGTTGCTTCAGTTTCCAAAGTACCTTTAGCTTCTTTACCCCAGTAATTAGTAAAGAAATCAGAACCAGTATATTGAAGTTCAATTCTTGTTTGAATTGATAAACCAGAAAGTTCTTTTCTGATAGCTTTATTTTTAGCAATAAGAAAATCTCTTTCTTTTTTGGTAAGACCATCCTTGTCTTTTTTCTCAACAGGTGGCTTTTCGGTTAATTTATCTTTTGTACTCCAGAACTTTTTATGTTCTTTTTCCAAAGTATCAACTATGGCTTCTATTTGAAATTCTGTTAAATTCATTTTGAATTTTGTTTTTGTTTTTGATGATGTTCCCATTTTCTTTCTTCTGCTTTAGAAGCAAAGACAGGTTTGGCTTTTGGTTGTTTTTCAGCTTTTGGTAAACTGTTTTCTTTTTGAAGTTGGGTCGCCAATTTAACCCTTTCTTTCTTAGCTCCTACTCCACTACCGAATCTGAGATCCAATTTTTGAATTTTTTGTTGAGTAGTGAGTTTTTTATGCTCAGAATTGCGTTCCTGGGCTTCTTTTTGCCTGGTTTCTAAATTCTTCATTGCTTTATTTTTTAAGGGTTTTTACTTGGTTGTACTTCTTGCACAGTTGAAGCATTGATCAGTTTAGGAAGTATTTTAAACATTCCTGTTTTCTTTTTAGGAGTTGGTACTGAAGTTACTGCTACTGAAGCAGGAACAATAGGATTTGAAGCTGTATGTCCATTTCCTCTTAAAATATGAGACATTTGTTGCTTCATGGCATCTTCCTGAGAAGTTCTTTCATTAATATAATAATGAGGAACTTGAGGCTCATCCAGCTTATAGTTATCCCAGTCTTTTTTGTACCCTTCATCCAGGTAATTCTGAAGTGAATTGATGTATCTTTTATGGATTGCATGATAGGTTTGTTCAGAGATTACTTTTTGATTAGTAACTATAAACTTACCATCTTTGATAAAACCTATTCTGTGTTCCCAGGCTGGATGTGCTTTTACTTCTTTAACAGCTTCAATGCCATTATCAGGGTCAGCTTCCACACCAGGAACTTCTACAACATTCCACAACTTATGAAAATGTACAAATTGTGTAACGTCTTGTATCTGGGGTCTTACCAGCAGTGTCCATTCTGAGGTATCCAGAACATCAAAATCACCAACTTTTTTGGTTTCTTTCTTCTTAAATTTGAAGATTGGTGTTTCTTCTGACATAATGTTTGTATTAGTTGTTAATAATGCGTTCATATCCCTTTTTGATCTTTTCACCCATCTTTTTATTGATGAACTTATAAGCATCTTCCAGGGTTTGAAATCCGTGTCTTTTAGTATTTCCAGTAGTATTCATTTTACCATAATGAATAGATACCGTAAAATTTGTTTGCTCCGAATTTCCTAATCTGTGTAATTGGATGATATAGAATTTGTTATGACCAGCTTCTTTATGTTCCAATTTTACATGATCTATACCAACATTTCTTTTCTTTTCAAAGCTCAGTTTAAAACCGAACCCTGAAAAAGTATCAGGTTGGCGTCCAGTCTTTTTTGAGGCCATATTCTTCTTTTAGTTTATTTAATAATGTGACGACTAATCTTTCTCTTTTAGGATGAAATCCTGTTTCTGGGAATTCAATGTAAAACAAACAACCCAGATTTTTCTTAGAACGAGCAAGCATTGTTCCTCCTACAAGCTGAATCAATCCTACTAAATGAGTAGCCTCTGAGTTAGATTTGGCCCATCTTATAAAATTGTACACTTGTTGATATTCTTCATCAGTTTGTTTTAGAATACCTGATGCTAATGCTTGAACATAATCATTATCCTTCTTGTACTTCATTTCAGGATACTTATCATTATACTTACAATCATCAAACATGACCCATTGAACATATCTGTATAAGTAAGCAGGTATTCTTGGTAATTTTGGCAGAACTTCATCAACAAACCAGTTAGATTGATCTATTCTAGCTTGTATAGTAACATTGATAGTTTCTGCATTATCAATATCATAACCATTACCACTGTTATTTATAAAGACTGTAAGATTGTGCTTATCATCTCCTGTGGTAATGTCAAAATGTCCCTGCTTCTGAAGATGCTCAATCGCCTTCCTAATGCTAATGGGTGCATAGGGCGATCCATCAACGGTAAGCGATTCTTTTTCTTCTGGTACAGATTGCTGGACTTGAGGTTGAGCTTTAGTGTTTGCTTGTTTTGGTTTGGCACTAGTGCGCTTCTTCTTCCTTGTTTTTGAAGCTGAATTAGGTATTCTTCTTGTTCCCATTGGCTCATAATTTAAAAATTTTAAAAAATCTATTAATGCTTCGTTGATGAATGGTCACCTCAGCATTAATAGATCATTCACTAATACAAAACTAACAAAATAGTTTGAGAAGGGTATTCGCCTATACGAACCTGGTGATCGGAAACTCTCCGATGTCCTCCTCAAATTAGCATTTAAGCTAACTTATTCGTGGGGCTGCTAAGACTCGAACTTAGGACTCCCACATTAAAAGTGTGGTACTCTAACCAACTGAGTTACAACCCCGAAAATGGTGAGTGGGCTGTGGTAGACTCGAACTACCAACCTCCTGAGTATCAGTCAGGGACTCTAACCAATTGAGCTAACAGCCCAGCCTTATGATTCTTTAAGCTTCTTTATAAGATGTTTAGCCATTGGTTTCATTTCAGATAATTCCATTAGAGCCAAAATAGGTGCTACTGTCTCTAAATTAAAATTAACTAAAGTTCTACCTGAAGCTTTGTCATTAAAAGTATCACAATCTGAAGGATCAGAAAACACATAATAGTTTCTACAAGCTGATGGTCTTACTGGATAAATGCTACAAGAGTTATATTTATCCAAGAACACACATCTTCTATGTGGAGATAAAATGTATTCTTTATCATCCTTAATAAGAGCTTGTTTCTCAAGTAGTTCTAATTCTTTAGGTTCAAATTCTAAACCTTGCTCTTTCATATATTCAAGAATAGTAATTATTTCCCATTCCATAGTTGCTACTTGAATATAACAACAATGAGCGCAGCCCTTTTTACAAGATGGCTGGTCTTTGTTAACAAAAGAGTTTTTATTGATGTCATCAATTACATCATACATAGCTAAAACTTTTTCTGCAATAGGCTCATTATTACTGAGTTGAGTTATATAGCTACTCTTTGCATAATTTAAAAAATTTGCTTGATCGTTAGAAAACTCTAAATCTTCATAATTACCTAAAATTTCAGGCATAAAAGTAGTTTTAAAAATTTTTAGAAACTTGATTTTCTATTTTAATGTGTAATGATTTGTGATCCGAACAGGAGTCGAACCTGTAACCTATTGCTTAGAAGGCAATTGCTCTATCCAGTTGAGCTATCAGATCAAATTTCCTCCACCATCCCCCCCGAAGAAGTACGAGTCTACATCTCCCAGAAACACTCTATGAGGTTCATCGTATGCTATGAAACTTACTCCTTCGGCGGGGAGAGGCTTCGGAAATTCCTTACTTTTTCTAGGAAAAAATAAAGAAAACCATTATCTTCCAGATTGGCCCACGTTCAATGTGCCAATAGAAGCTGCTTTAGCTCTTTCAACACCTGCAACTCTTTCATCTTCCAAAGCTTTCTTCCAATAACCAACCTGTTCAGTCAGGAATTTAACCTGGCTCTCCAGTTGGGTAATTTTGGCTGTGTTTTCAGCTTCTTTCTTTTCAAAGGTCATTTTAGCCAGTGCATCAGCATTGTCATGATCTTTCTTCATTGCGGAAGTTGCTGCATTAACAGCTTTGCTGATGTTTTCAGACATCTTTGTAGTGGCTTCATCCAGAGAATCATGCAGCTCATCCATTTTTGTTTCAAGAATAGCTACCAGCTTATTTCTCTGCAAATAATTATCTACAAAAGCTTTCTGATCAGCATCATAAGCTTGCTGAAGCTCAATTTTGTTTTGGGCCACTTTGTTGGTAAGATCCTGCTTTAAAGCACCAATCTTATCTTCCAGATTTACTACTTCCAGTGTGCCACTGTTCAATGTAGTCTTAAGTTTTTCAACTTCAGGAGCTACTTGTAACAAAGCTTTTACTGCTGCTTCCATACGTGAAGCTGCTGAACCAATGATGATCTCAGTGGTTTTGTTGCCCTTTTTAGCTGGGACTTTTGCTTGTACTTCTGACATTTGTGTGTCGTTTTAGTATTAATGAATAAAAAATATAGCGGAGGAAACATGGATTCGAACCAGTGACACTAGGTGCTTCACACCTATGCTCTACCGCTGAGCTACTCCTCCTCCCGTTTTACTTATCCTCTGAACGAGGGAAAACGGATCGCAAAAAAGAATTCTTAGTATGCCCCAATAGGATTTGAACCTATATCCACCCCTTCAATGGGGCAATCCTGGCCATTAGACGATGGGACTCAGGGCTTTTAACAACCATCAACTGTTAGCTCATGGCTCAAAAACCCAATCACAAGAAAAGCTTGTGTTACTTCCTGGCAATGTAATGCACTCCCTTGAAGCTTAATTCAGTAAGAGTTTGAGGATTTACGAATCTCACCTCTTTTGCAACTGTGGAATATACTTTAATATACCCCATCTTGTTATCTTGTACTTTGTACCTGATACCATTGATCGTATGAGGTTTACCATCTTTGCCAATATGGGTAGTTGTCATAAACTTACCTTTGGTATCAGCGATGGTTGTGAGCATTTTGGTTCTTGTAGTTTTTACCACAGGAAAACTCTTGTTGTGCTTTGTAAGAGCGGGTTGCTTTTTAGGCATTTTGCTTGATTTTAATGAATGAATAAATGATAAGATGTCATAGCAAGATTCGAACTTGCGACCTCACCCTAACAATGGGTTGCTCTAACCAACTGAGCTATATGACATCACTGAGTTGTGTAGGACACTGTCTTCAACGACAGGCCTACTACTCGCTGTTTTAAAGGAAACAGCTAACTATTATTTTAATGCACCTTCCATAAACTTATCAAACTCAATGTCTGATGTATGGTCATATGGATATGGAGTGCTGCATACTCTGGTTTTCTGAATAAGTTTACCTTCTTCACCTGGTTTAATAAGAGCAGCACAAGAAACACATGGTATAAAACCAGAATTGTATCCCTCTTGTATAGGTGTTACTTTAGATGCTTCTATAATTTGCTGCATATCACCAGTTTTTATTGCATTATGTATCTTTTCAGCTCTTTGAATAAAAGCTTGGATACAACATACTGGATAACCAAAAAAGACTCCCATGAGTTGCATTCCTATAAGTTTTGAAGATAAATCTTGATCTTCTTGACAGTTTTGACACATAATAAAAATTTAGTAGCCCCACAGAGAATCGAACTCTGATTTACTGGTCGAAAACCAGTCGTCCTAGCCGTTAGACGACAAGGCCATTGCCCAGGGAATTAACCCTGGGACTTCATGTTTAAATCACCAGTTAAAATTGACAACTACAAATAACTGATCAACTAATGCCAATAATTGTTAAACAATTGCGTTTAAACATGAAAGCTACTTAATGTTGTAGTACCAAAAAGTAGGATAAGAACTAAGGTTATGTAATATTGATACCTTCATTAGTAGGTTCAAGAGCATCAGCAAGCTTTCTGAATTCAGCTTTGTTGATTTCTCCTTTTGAACCAATTCCAACAAAGGATTCATGTACATTAATTACTCTCAAAGTTTCTTTACCTAAAATTCTTCCAAAATTTTTAGAGTCTCTGAGAAATTTGAAAATAGTTATTTTCTTCATCTTTGGATGGTTTTTACAGGTTATGTTGGATTATTTCTTTTCTTTTTTAGGCTGAGGCTGATTTTTCTTACCCTTACCTTTACCATGTAAACGTTTAAAGGTATTAGATTCAGTACGTTTTTTCTGTCTTAATTTCTTTTCAGCCAACTTTCTTGGTTTTCTTACAGCAATAGCATAACCTTGAGGTGTGTCAACTCCATTTTTCTTCATGTTTCTCTTCATGGTTTTAGAGTATCCATGAGATTTCTTAAAAAGCTCACCATTGCTGGGTTTCTTTTCAGCTTTTAAATTTAATGGGGATTCCTCATTATTCTTTTTAAGGCTATTTTTAAGATCTTGCTGTGATAATGTGGTCAGTTTCTTTTTCTTTCTTGGTTTGCTGTTTTTGTTATTATCCAGCTTACCTCTTGTATCAGGAGCTTTTTTGCTCATAATCGTTTAATTTTTAAAGTTATGAAAGTTATGCCACTTGCTTATAGGATGGTACTGCAATACACCTTAAAGTTCCAGGTATTTTGTGCATTATCTTTCTATAAAGTGGTACTCCGGGATTACTTGATGTTAATACAGGACTGAGTGGATAAAATTTCTTAGCTTCAGCATCAATATTAAAAAGACGTCTTCTTTTGGTTGGTGTTTTTTGTTCTTTTGACATAAAGATTGATATTAGATTTCTTTCTCTTCTAATACATGGAATTCTACTGTTGAGACATCATTCTCATTCTTTTTCAGTAAAACCTGCTGATAGCCTTGAATGTGCTGTTCACACTCTGCATAGGATAATTCTGGGACAAAATCAAGTTCCATGAGGCAATAGACCCCATATTGATCAACAATTCTATTCCAGGGATTTGGAAATATATTGAGTTTCCCCAATTTGGATTTCATTCTGCATACAGGAGTATAGATGGTCTTTCCTGAGTTAAGAACATCTTTTTTAATAGCAAATTCATATTTGGCCATTAGCTTGTGTATTAGTTAAGATTTAGTTTTGAGACCTGCGTTTTTCATTAGATAGTCAAGATTTGCATTTATATTGTCTCTTTCAGCTTTAGGTACAATAGCCCCCATACCTTTTCTCCATTGCATAGAGTTAGGTTTTTCTCTGTGAGCATGATCAAAGCTAATATGACAAGTATTTGGGTATCTCTTCATATTTTCCCGCCATTCAGCAGAAGTCATAAGAGATTCAACGAACATAGGTAATCCTTCTGTACTTTTATTCTCTGCCATAATAGAGGTTTTAAAGATGAGGGGCATTGCACCCCTCCAGTTTTTTACTTAAATATTCTACTAAAATTCATTAAATATAAAAATTTTAGTTTCGGGGTGGATGAAAAATTAACATAGTGAATCCAGCTTGTAAAGTCGGGTTATAAATATCAGAATATAGAGGATTAATACTTATCCAAAAGCTTTTAAAACTAAAAGTTATATTAACACAAATAAATGTTGGTTTATCTGCATCTCCCCAACCTGAAAATTCAAGATATTTCGTACTATCTTTAAAATAGTAAGAAATAGCTCCAGTCCATATGGGATAATAGCTTCGTTCAAATGGGTCTTGAAATTTTTCAATACTTCCAGTTAGATTAACTCTTTTAGTCTGAGAACTACAAACGATTAACAACAGAATCACTAGTATTGCTCGTACTATTTTCATGTTGTTTGTATTTTGTTACACTGATAAATTTAACTTTTGGAGTCTCCAATATCTTTGGTAGTGGGACTTCTTTTCTAATTCTTCTATCCAAATAAATCCATAACAATCCATTGTATTCAAACTTTGTGATTATATTAGTTTTATTATTGGTATATCTGATAGTTAAATCACCAAGAACAAGAACATACAACAAGATCATAGTTGGTAAAATCCAAGTTGCATTCATGATTGCTGGTTTTAAACTTTTGAAAGATAAACGTAGGCTTTGTGGTATTTTTCAATACGAGCAAAGTCAGCTTTGGTTAATCCTTTTAACCTGAAGGGTTGCGAATTATGTTCTAAATCAGCCATTTTTACGGCCCTCGCATCTTCATTTGTGGATATTTCTGCAATATACTCTTCATATGTTTTTACAGTTGGATCATGCGTAAGCAACATTAAAGGTATTATAATAGCATCACCAAAACCTTTTCTTCTCAGGTCTGCAAAATCCCAATCAGTGTCTTCTACTAAATCATGTAAAATTCCGATAATTCTACGTGTATCAGTAGTTTGTTTATCCATAACATAAAGACAATGAAGGATATATGGCTCTCCTGATTTGTCCAGCTTATCTTTAAAAGCTTTAGCAACAATGCTAATAGCATGAGCTAATTGCTTTTTTGAGGACATGATCTTTGGTTTTAACGTGAACGTATATGAGATCCAGGTTCGTTGCAAGAAGTTTTCAATACAATGTTAAGATCTTCTTTATTATAGACATATTCTTCCTGGAATAAGTCTTTATAATAAGATTTGAATTTTGAAATGTCTTCTTCAATTGTCTTAGTGAAAGTTTTACTAACACGAAGACTATCAATTGTTTCCCACCAAGAATCTTTATCACTTTTAAGATACTTTTTAATAAAAACCTCTGGCTGGTGATCATCAAGATTTTTTTGAAGTCTTGCAATCTGTAATTTGAAAGCATTTTTCAAATTTACAACTTTTTTATCTATTTCTGGTGTAAGCTCTGAAGCAGCTTCAAGAAATAAATTTTTAATATCTTTCATTATCTTGGTTTTAATAATTTAAAAATAAAGCTGCATTAAAATTAATCAATGCAGCTTTTATTACAAATTTAAATCTTGTTTAGAAATTCACACCAGCAGTAGAGCCAGAGCTTGAGGATACAGACTGAGAAACAACTCCCATCTGTTTTCTGATCTCTGATGCACTGTTGCCTACTGTTACCAGACATTTAGTGTGATCCAGGCCCATTTCAGTACAAGCTTCCTGGAAATAATGTGGTTGACCCACACCCAGCATATTGATTGTAAATGAACTGGCCCAGGCTTCATTACGTCTGAGATCTTCAACGAGCTTTTTGATCTTTGTTGCTGCACCACTGGATGATGAATTATCTTCACCATCAGTTGATATGAAAATGGCTGTTCTCACATCAATACCCTGTTCTTCAAGATCTTTTCTGTACGCAATTGCGTGTTCAAGACCTTGTAATACAGCATCATACAATGCTGTACCTCTGCCGGTATTATGCACATCAAAATAATCATCCTGCACATTCAGGATAGGCATAAAGCCTGATTTATGTTCTACTTTCTCACAAAAAGTGATTGCTTTTACAACAATATCATCTTTTCTGTGAGAGTTTTTAAGATCCTGGATGAATACATCTTTGGCAATAGTATTCATAGTTGTTTCATATGAACTAATGCTGGGAGATACGTCATTAATGACAATAAACATAACTACCATAGATGTCATATTAGCCAAAGAATTAGGATCAAAGTTTTGGCTGTTATTAAAGTTTTGGAAACCTTCCATTGTAAATGGTTTGTGTTAAACAAGAGAGCTATCATGGACATCCGAGGGATCTCTAAGCTCTCTTGTTAACTATTTAAAGAATATTATACCTTATCGCTTTTCAGGACAGTAACACCCTGCTTTACAGCATCAGCATACATACCATCTACATAATTGTAGAAGTCCTGGGGTAATCCAACTACATTGCTCATACAGTCTTCCAGCACTACAATTTTACTTGCAAGCTGAGGAGCTATTTGAAGCATTTGTCTCAGGGAATTGGCAACACAATGGGTTCTGGCTTGTCCAGCTAAATATACCACATCATGTGCATTCAGGGTTTGAAATACACCCTGGTTCACCTGTGTTGACGGATCTTCATTCAACGGCACATTGGCTCTGAAAATACCAAAATGCTCAGTATAAGGATTTACACCTTTATTGATGAAATTTACCCATTTAAGGTTCTTATTCATCCATTCACGAAGGGCTGCAAAAAACATGGGATGCAAAGCCTGTCCTTCAGTACCAATCAGACAATGTTCTGGCCATATTGTATGCTTAAATTCACCATTAGCTTCCAGGGCTTGCACATATTTTAATGATCTTGCTGGGTCAATTCTGGCTACATATCTGCCATTTAAAATATCATCTGAGGACATTTGTGTAAATATGTCAACAGAGTCTCCATTTGGTTTTTCCCACCAGCTTGGGTGAGATATATCCAGTGAATAATGTGAGTCGAGAGAAGCAAATATCGTAGTAGGGTTAATCTTTTTGATAAATGCTGCAATACGCTCAGTGTCTTTTACTGCTCCAGGTACAGACAATGCTGCACCAGAAATGTCATGAAAGTCATTTTGACCGTCAATGACGAGAAGGACGCTTTTCATAATTTTTTATTGTTTTGTTTTGTAAAGTGATTAGTGAGGATATAAGTCATAAGGAGAATCATATTCTTCTCCACATTTAGGACAAATATCTGTTAAATCATCTTTATAAATATTAAATGGATGAAATAACATACACCAAATTCTTTTTAAAATATAGTATATAAATTTTTTCATCATTTAGTATTTAAAAGATAAAGTGTTTTGTTCTCCAATAACAGAATTCCAGCTTTCGTGTAAAAGAGTCTGCTATCTCTTGTACATATAGGACATTCAAGCCTGGTTAGAAGCTGAAGGTTCATATAAACATCCACATATCCATCTTCAGGAAGCATGATAGTACCTCCTAATGCAACAGCAAAATGTGGTAAGTAATCAAGATCTAAGACTTTATGGTTGTTTGCATCTTTTACATATCTTACCTGATATTCAACACTATTTTTTCCTTTGATTTCTAAAGCAACATATTCTTTGCAATAAAAACCATCTTTAGTTCCATTTGGAACTGGAATCATAGCATATCTATTCAAATAAGGCACATTAAGATATTTTTGAGAACCAAAATTCTGGATTAATCCGGTTCTTTTAACAATTGATTTAGCAAATACAGGTGTATTAGTGTTATCTATACCACCACCAAGCTGATTATTAAGATCATAATTCCATTGTATGTCTCTATCATACTCTATTACAGTTAGAAATCCATTATTGTAATAGAATATAGGATTATGCAAAACATACATCTTGCCTGTTTGTGAGAATAGATCGTCTCCTACTCTAATGGCATGATTACCACTATTACTAGGAAACATTTCATCACAATCAAAGCGTTTAACTTCTCTTGTGACTTTCTGTATCTTAGCTTCATGTAAACACCATGTAATACCAGCTTTAATAGCTATATACTCATCACAAACATGAATGTCTGTAATATTATCGTATAAAGCTCTGATAGACAAAGCATTAGATGTGGTTACTTGCTGTTTTATAACAGTTGATACAGGCACATGAACACCTGAAAGACTAACTAAGTATCTTCTACCACTATTGAAAATATCACTGAATTGTTTAAGCAAATCACCAGTGGGAGCTTCATATAATGGTGGAATTTTAATACCAGTTATTTTACTGAGTATAGATTTATGAGCTTTAACTCTCATTTCCAGGGACTCTTTATTACCAGGTACAACCCATTTATAGGGATGACAAAATGTTGTAGTCCAAAATGCTAATACATCATAAGCATAGACATCAGTTTGTTCATTAATAGCAGTCGTAGTCCAATCTCTTATGTCATCTAATAGAACACCACTATGGGTATTTGTTGGAGTTTGAAAACTGTCTACATCCACAAAGATTATATCTCCTTGTGTATTAAAGAACAAATTATATTGGTTAAGATCACCAACCACAATTTGATGATTATGTATGTGTTCTAAAGCCATTTTAAGCTTGGTCATTATCTTGAATTTCAATGCTTTATCAATATTATTTGCTCCACAAAATCCTTTATTAAAGAGATTGTTGAACAAAAAATACTTATTAAAGTCCACATATTGCATATCAAAACCTATAACTTTGAGTGTTTTGTTGATATAAATATCAATAGGTTTAATAAACATTGGCCCTAATGTAGATAATGTAACCAAATGATCTGCAAATTTACTGTCTCTGAGCTTGTGGTACACTTTAACCACTTTGTTTTTGTCTGAAGGATGCTCAAATATTTTCCCTTCACCACCAGCAGCAATCTCTCGGTGCTTAGTGAAATCTGACACATTAGCTGTCTTTACCATAACTTACAATTGTGAGATCATCAGTTAATGAAAACTTATCTCTTTTAATAAGATTCCACATACGTTCAAGATAATTCTTGCTTGTAGGTGGATGGAATAACAGCTTATTCGGATCAACAGTAGCATTTTGTTGCATAGCACTTCTACTAATCCTGGTAATACCATCAGAACATATCATAAATCTCTCTACATCATAATATGTCATAGAAGGATATTTCTTTAGATATTCATCAAAATCAGTAGGATTTTTATAAATATGATAACCTAGATAATCAGGAGTATTATTTTGATCAACAATATATTCCACATCATTAATGTAATAATAACCATCACCAAATACTCTGATATTCAAAATATTATCAATTTTATTATAATGAAAAAGTATAACCGTAGCTAAAAGATTCATTTCTTCAAGACCAAGAACTCCAGATAGAGCTAATAACCTCAATTTCATTTCTCTTAAAACATTATCATTTACACTATTTCCACTTGCTACTTGTTCAAAAGCATAGCAATATGCTTGAGAAGCAAAATGAGATTTAATACCAGTACTACATCCATCAGATATAATACCATCTATAAAATTCTCATTTTCAACAACTAATACACTGTCTTCACATGAATTGTGATGGTCAGCTCTGACATTTAAGGTTGCTATCATTTTTCTATGATTTGCCAACTGTTTGATGTATAAGTTTTTTTGATTCTTTTTTTAAATTCCACCACATTATTTGATTTCTTTTTCTTTGTTTTACTCCAGGGCCAGGGTTTATATTCAATAATAGAATCATCAGTGATTTCATTTATATCATATGTACCTGTATCTAAAGATAAACCTAATTGTGATGCTTCACCGGTTACTTTAATCCAACCATCAGGACTTATTTCAATTTCAACATTATAGTGTTTATGGTATGTACTAATAGCTGTACTATCAATAATTAACTGGCCTTTATTTGATTGAATATCAGCTACTTCAAAAAATTTGTTTTTCATCATGATTCTTTTAGATGATTGGTAATTTTGATAGTAAAAACACTATTTCTTTTTAATAGGTTTTTTAGACAAAGCTTTTGTTTTTGTTATGGTTAAAGAAGATTGTGAAACTTCATTATCTTCCATTTTATCCCAAAACAAAGTTTCAGCACCTTTTTTACTAGAAGCTGTTACTTTAGCACTAAAGGTTGCTTTTACGAGATATTCTGATAATTGTGGCATTAGCTTTCTTTTAAATGGTTAGTAATTTCGGTTGTTGATTGAAATCTCTTAATATCTGGTATTACAAAATGCTCAGTATTACCACCATATACGATAGCTTTACCACCATATATAGTATCACTATGCTTAAATATTCTTATTAAGCTGTTTTCTTTACCAGAAATCATTCTGATAGCATCAGACATTTCTGATAACTCATCAAATACCATAACACCAGTTACAGATTTAAGATTATCAACCATATAAGCTCTATCCATTTCATTAATCAATGGACTTTTCTTTTTATGTATTTGGACAAGCCTATCTGAATCCAAAAACACATATAATTCTTTGCATTGTCTTTTACATTTATTTAGATACTCAACATGAAGAGGATGTAAAAGATCAAAACAGCCAGATGTAACACCAATAAGATTATTCTCACTGGCTAATACAAACTGACTGAAATCTTCAGTGTTATAAAATACCATAAATAATGATTTAAAAGTTAAAGGGTAGCCATTACAGCTACCCTTATAAGGTAAAAAACTGGGTGAACTGATTCAGTCCAGATAAACCCTTTTAGTGCTGTTCTCTGGGGAAGCACGTTTTTCATTGTTGGAAACAATATCTTAATATCTTTGTGTAATAGTTATTACTAATACATAAACTACATAATCTCTTGTAGAACTAGAATGTACTACTTTATAACCATCTTCCAAATATTTTCCTAATGTTTCTAAAGAGCTTGGATTTCTAGGATCAACTGAAAGGACTTTATATTTTTGCATATACTATTTGTTTAATAATTCTGCAACATAATTATTCCATTTTACCTGAGATATTGAATCTCTTGAATGATCAACAGCTTTATCATACCATTTTTGCATTGAATCAAGTTTATAACTATATGAATTATATAGATTTATAAGCTCTGATTTTGTTAATGCTTTAGGTAGTTTAATTAATATGCTGTCTAACTTTATTGACATATAATTTGATATATCAAAGTGTAATTGTTCATGTTGTAGTATTTCCTTTTTAAATCTTGTTTGGCCATGAATATACCACATTGATCCTTTCTTATCAAATACAGCATAGGCTCTCCATCCACATGGTCTGCTATTATCTTTATTCATCCATATACCAGTTGATGTAATAGCAGTAGCACCATTTGGTAATGGTGTAGATACTTGTACAAAATCTGTATATGTAAGTTTCCTATTTTTATTCCATGTAATAGTATTAGGATCATTAATGAATAAAAGCATGAGTAATAGTAACTTATTCATAATCAATATAATAAACTGTGAATTAAATAATAAAGTAGCCAGGTTTATTATAACCCAGCTACTTTATTGCTACTAATATCTTCTGCAAAAATCACTCTTTACCAGGCTTAAACGTAAACCTAATCCAACGATGGTTGTCTTCTGTGCGTAGGCAACACCAAATTGTAATTGGGCTTGAGGAAATCTTTCCATTGTTTTGTAAGCGTATAAGCTGTACATTGTACTACCTGTATTTAGTGCTTTATTATCACTACTCCTGTAATAATGAGCAGCACCAACAGCAGGTTGTATGCTCCAATAATCATTGATATTTACAGTATGGCCAATTCTCACATTAAATATAGTACCGTTTCCAACGACAGGGCTAATGTGTGAAATCATACCAGCTTGTATATCAATAATTTTGAAGTCATATCCCAGGGATACTTCAGCAGTTGCAGTTTTATTTGTGGAGTAACCTGCTAAACCACCAATATGAAATTGTGCATTTGATTGTACACTGAATATTGTAAATGCAATAAACAATACCAGGATTTTGATTTGTTTCATAATGTACTTATTGTTAAAAATTGTTGTTTACTAATTAAAAATAGAGATCTAAGACGAGTGTTGTGTAGTCTATCGTCATATTCTGTTCACATTCCCCCACTTCTTTCACTGATGTCACAGTTATACTCATGTGTGGTACACATAAGCTCTCAGACTCTATCCACCATGAACCATCCAAAGATTCTTTAATAATATAATAAAATAAATAAAATAGTTTAAAAAACCAGCTTTCCTATGGCTTGGTCAGCCCCATTGCCCATAAGAGCATAGCATTTCAGCTACGATTCAAATGAGAGGGTTCTTACAAGGAACGGAAAGCTGGTACTTGGATCACACATCATTAGAAACAAATTATTAATATCAAGATAGAGATTTTATCCCAGGCTTAATATTATATGTGTATTCTAATGTTATGGTGTATATATCCTTACTAATCTATTGAGCCATTACACATAGTTTTAATATGTATATTGTTTGCATTTCGCAAAACTAGTAATGATTATTGTGTGTTGTTTTTAAATGTAGTTTGTCTTATAAATATATGCTTATTGCAAGTCCACATATAGTCATAATTGGTAAGTAATTGTCGTAATACAAATGCGCTGTCTTTTGAGACAAATAATACGAACTTGGTTGTTTATGTACTTTTCCCGTCAGAATCCTACTAAACGAAATCACACTCTATTCGTATTTTGAAGTGTAATCGTACCTATATTTGGGGTTAGGTTACTATGAAATCCCCATATCGAGTTGAAGCAAATACAATCGTTATTATTTTACTTCACTTTCTTTTGCTCCACTTGCGGCCTGTTCTTTTTTTGGATTATCAGTAAAAGGAAATACTGGTACATATGTATGCTTATGATAATGATGATCAGGTTGATATTTATTAAAATTTTTAGATGTATCAATTATAGCATTACCACCAGCCACATGGAAATGATTTACAACAGGTGTAACAGGGTGATTGTGATTACATTGTGAATGACGATTACAATTACATTTATCTTCACGTTGTAACAACCAGATAATAAACCAGGCTAATAAACCAACAGATAATATTGCAGCTAACCAACTACCAATGGAATATTTATCATCTTTTTGTGATATTTCTATCACTCTTTCTATTGGGTAATAGTTATTTACAATGGGTTGCTCCTTAATAATAACAGGATCAACAGGTTTAGGAGCAATTGGCCTGTTAATAATAACTCTGGGTCTTTGGTCAAGAATGATTACTTTTCCATCACCTTTATTTACAATAGTATCTATATTAGATTGTGCAAATAAAAGTGTTGATAATGCTGCCAATATGATAGCAAGTACCAATAATAAGACTTTTTTCATAATTTATGATGATGTTTTGTTTATGTAATAATGGGTCAACATCTATAACTGCATCGGTTTTTAAGCATACAGCAGGTTAATATTGACCCTTTGGTTGGAGATGTATTTGCCTCAGTTTAGTCTCAGGTCATAATAGTTCATACTCAGATATGTACTATTATGTTTATCCTTTAGTTCTTCGGAGCATCTCACATGATTCCCTAATAAGGGTTATTTAAAGTTTAAATTAATTAATTACTCTAAGGTCTGCACAAGCATAAATAAGTTTATGGAGCATTGATGTTTGCGAACATCTACCGCTATGAGCATAACTAATTAATTAAAGATTTTGGAGACCACGCCCATTTAACGATGTCGTGTAGGATGATGCCATTTAATCTCCTAATATTTTTATTCCTTTGGCACTCAGTCGTAATATTTCGATATAAGTCCTAATTTATGGGATACTGTGACTAACCCCTTCTAAATATTACAACTATCTCATCTTATTTAAAAGCTGATTAATTACTGCCTAGCACTCAGCATTATCTGTTAGTATTTGGCACATCGAATTAATTAGGTAGTTTTATATCTTAGCATAGTTTAACATCGAGTCCTGAAGGAGGAAGCTTTTCTTCTAAGATATATAACTATATGAGAATGAGTGCATCAGGATTATACCTATTGCTCGTTAGAACTCCTATAAATAAGAGTAAACCCCAAACGCAAGATATAATATTGTGATATGTTATAATAAATAAAAATTACGCCAGCTTAACAGGTAGAACCGTATCCGCCAACTAATTCAATAGCTATTGGTCATAGTAAGCCCCAAGTACCACTGACGTAATATGTTTCATGCTCAAGGTTAATAGTTATAGATCAATCAGTAATTTCTTTGCAAGCTCTTATTCTACGATAAATAATCATATCAACAAAAGCTAGTAATCCTATTAACATTGATAATGAAAAGATGACCAACATTGTTGGTTGAAATGAGATTATAGAAGTATTTCTGATGATAGAGAATATTATTGCAACCAATCCAATAAATAGGTTGATAATCATTAACAACCAACCAATTGCACTCATAATACCTCTTACTTCTCTTAATCTATTGTATGTAGATTTAGTCATAGCTTAAAAAATGAGTCCAAAGATAGAAATCAATGGACTCTAACGATTGCTTGCCATATAAAATAGATCTGACTTATCATCCAAAAAAGAATAATATCTTAATTTATTGATTATCAATTAATATTAAACTATCAAGTGCTGATTTATCATTCCATTTACCAAAGCCTAAATACTTTGGCCCAGCATACAGATGAAAACCTTTTATATTAACACTTAATTGATAGTCTTTGAATTGATTAGAATAATCAACATGGTCAAAAGCAATGTAAATAACTTTCTGAACTGGATCTATTACCCCATATAGATTAGTACGAGCTAAACTATCATCAGATAATGTATCCATTCGTGTAATCTCTTCAGGTAAATCAATTTTATAACCATTGAGATACCTTTGTGAATCACTTGTAAAAGATTGACTGTTCTTATTAGCACCAACACCAACACCAACGATCATACCTACTACAAATACAGCACAAAAACCTACAAGATTAATAATATCCTTTTGCATATAGTGAGTGTATTAGTTTAAATAAAAAGGGAAGCCAAGAGCTATAACTCTCAGTCATCCCTGTTGAACCCGTCCTAGAGTATTTTATTCAGCTCCTTCATCATCAACAAGACAAATGAGTTTAAAACCATTATTAAGAACCATGTAGAAGCCATAACTATCCTGGATAAGATCACCAACACTGGTAGATCTTGCTTTATAACTGGCATAATCAGGATTGAATTCATTTTGTGAAAGCTTAAAAGCTTCATCCATATTATTGGCCATAACATGACCTATATATTTACGAGGCTGTTTATCAACCTCTTGAAACATATATTTCTTGTTAACAGCATGATAAATATGAAACATTTCAAGCACTTTCTTTGGCCCTTCAAAAGCTCCAATATCTTCAGGATTATTATTCTTAATATCCTGGTTGGTGGTAAATGTGGTGATTGATTTAGATTCAGACATATATATGACAATTTATTAACACAATTGAAAATGGCTTATTATATTTCAAACAAGCCATTTGTTGTAACTTAAGCTGTTATGAATTCAAAGCTTTAAGTCTTCAAGGGTAAGTGAATATCTTTAAACACTAGCTAATATTACTGAAGATATATCTCAAAAGCAACACAAGACCAACAAAGCATAATAACAACAAGAACAACACAAACCAATAGTTCTTATACTTATCTCTATTTGGTCTCTTATCATTAGCCTCCTCATCATATTCTCCCTTAACATTAACCCAATGTCCTAAATCCTCATTGAATACAAGATCAGGATTAAGAGCATAAAGCATTGAACCAATAACAAGCTCACCATGAGTATTAACCACCATAGATGTAGATGCTCTCATAAGCTATTATTGTTTATAAATGAACAGTTTTAGAACAACTATCCAATACTCAACAAAACCAGGATTAATAACACACCATCTCTCTTATATTTCTTGTGAAACATTCTAAATATATCAGTGTTCCACATGAAACAGTGGGCATAAGTCGTTAATAATCAACATTTCATGAGCATAAGTCGTAATTCTAATCAAATTTTTATATTTATTATCATAGCAACATAGAATAATTAACAAGTTACACCTGTCGGGAGGCATAACTTGTTAATATTCAGCTTTTTAGTCTACAAAAGCACAGAATTTCACATTTCTGTTTTCAGTTACCAGTTCCCGGCAAATACAGTTCATAACTGCGCCTTCTTTATGTACTGAAGGATCAAAAGAGGCATTCACCCTGATACTGTATCCTTCCTTAGTGGTGAAATATGCGCCTTTATTGCCCTGAAATTCCCTGATTTCGATGTTACCTGTTAAGGTTGCGGTGAATGTGCTGCCAACTTCTTTTCCGTTAATAGGTGAACCTAATGGCCTGCCTATCTTACTTTCAAGTTGTTTAGCTGTTAATCCTTTTGACTTGATTGTGTCAAGGACTTTAGTTTGAGGTTGTGTTACTGTTGCCATGATATTAGCTTTTTATTTAAAATGATTTGTTTCTTTATTTGTATTGAATAAGTCAGCTTACAAACAAAGATACCCGACTACCCATGTTGCTACGCAACAACCCAGGGTGTTGTATATGAGGTGGTCTTCATTTACATAGACATATCAAAATTTTTGGGGGAGAAAAAATTTTTGGGAAAAAGTTGAAAGATTCATATCTTTACGTGGACATAATAATAGCATACGCTAACATTTATTAAAAATTCATGCAAAAACGCATTTAATTCGCTGAAGATGAGTACTTTAAATATACCAGGATTAATTGCTGGGAAGAAAACACTAGCTGAAAAGCATCTAACTGACGCTGAACTCCAAAAGGAAAGATTAAGGTTTGCAGAAATGCAGACATATAAATCTAAGCAGGATAAGCTAAAAGCAATGACTAGTGTGGTTAACAATAATGGCATACCAGATAGTATAACCTCAACTTACCATATGACCACTCAAGAGATTGTGGATAAGTTTGGTGTCCAAACAGGAGATTATGTTTTTCCTTACCAGCAACCTTATCAACAACCTCTTGAGTTAGATAATTATAAAAAGTTTTTCCCTAATCCATATCCATCAACTCCTAAGACGTATGGGCCAAGTCCATCAAGAACTGGAATAAATAACCAGGATTGGGAGAAAGAGTTGATGAGTTATTTGAAACCTAAGAAATCAGCTTTTGAAGAGATTCTTGATGTGCTGTTTACGACTGCTGAAAAAGAGCAGTTTTTGATTGATATTGGATATATGCTGAATTGGAATAATACTGATGGAAGTCATGATATAACTAGAAAACTTGCATCTGGAGAGATAAAAACAATAACCAATAGTTTAAATGATCTGTTCTTAAAAGAGATCACTGTTAAATTTAAAAATCTATTATTAGCGAAAGCTACACTTAAACTCAAATTATGAAAAAACATTCTTACATGGTAGAAGATCCAAGTAAAGTAGCACCAGAAGACAGATGGCCAACTATGACTCCTGAGCAGATTGAAAATATTAGGAAAGGACTAAGAGATTTTCACAAAGATCACAAACAAGTAGATGGTATCTGGATTGAAGAAAAAACCACAGAGTTTGATGGAATAGTATATGACTATTTCCGTTTGGAAGATGAAGATGGTTTTGCGATGATTTTTAATAAAAAAGTTTATACAGAAGATCAGGTTGTTGAGATCTTTAAAAAAAGCAAAGAAACTGATCCTGATTGGAATTATGGTAAACTATTTAAAACAATAAAATGATAGGAACAAAAATTAAAGTAGACAACTCAGATCCTCTTAAAGATATGGGAGAAGTAACAGCTATTGATGCCACTGAACTTATGGATAAGATCATTCTGGCAGTAGATGGTACAGAGTATGTTACAGTGGAAAATATCCTGAAGATGGGATGGCAGGAAGTAAAAGACAGAGGTATGGCGGAAAACAATGGATATTTGTTTTATGGCCCAAAGAACTGGGTATTAAGATTTTGGACAGTAGCACCCAGAATAGAACTCAGCTTTAAGAACTCAGTAGCCTTTGATTCAGCAAAAGCAGATCCAGAGAATTTTGGCCCAGGAAAGCAACTTAAGATGGGAATACTTAAAGAGAAGATGACAACGTATGCTATATTATAAGCACTAATATCACGAAATCAATGAGTTAGATTTTATCTCGTAGATAATTTAATTATTTTTACAAGGAGAATTGACAACTCAAATATTTAGAAACCAAAGAGATATGGAAGATACACAAGTGATAGTAAAGACCATCAAAAAGTCTTTTACTGATAAGATCAAAGCGGGAATTACCTGGTTCAAGTTTATCTCTGCCATCAATGACATCAAGCTTGCAAAGCGAGAACTGGAATTGTTGGCATTCATTAACTTAAGGGGAACTATTAGTTCATCCTCAGCGAAAGAAGAATATGTAAAGCTTTTCAATTCCTCTCTTGGTACAGTTTCTAATATGACAGCGAGATTACTTAAACCTAAAGTTGGATTACTGGTGAAAGATAAAGGTAAAACCAGGGTACATCCAGCGTTAAGAATAGATTTTGATAAAGATTTCGTGGTAAGGTTTTATATTGATACTATTAAAGAACCTAAAACGGAGACAAATGTCAATGGAAATTAAAGAAGAGCTTCTCGACATAGAAGGTATTCAGAAAAGTAATAAGAATCTATTAGAGTTATTCATAAGAAGAACGGCAGTTATTACTTCTACACAGGAAAGCATTACTGAGAAGATTATAAAAGATCAATGGAGTAAAGCTAATAAGATGACTCAGCAGACTTCAGAAGTATCAGAAATAGATTTCTGTAACTTGGGTACACTGTATATGTCTTCAGCGAAAGCCAGAAAGAGGATAGCTAAGTTAGAAAGGATGAATGTAGCTTTGGCAGATAAGAACACAGAACAAAGAGAGATAGTAGATAAAAGAAGGGATACAATTATAGCTCAGAACCTTGTCACTATCAAAAACATAAAGTTTAAAACAAAACAATTAACCAATGAAACTTAATGTAAAACATATACTCGAAGGAATCAAAAATAGTATCTTCGTTAAAGAAGAAGTTGAAAAGATCGCCCAGATGCGACATGACATCTGCAAAGAGTGTCCTAAAAACTCAACAAATAAAGATAAGTCAGACTTTGATCCTGGTAAATATTTTTCAAGTTTTAGACCAGATGAACACTGCTCTATGTGTGCGTGTAACATCCATGCTAAGGTGAGAAGCTTACATACTAACTGCCCTATTGACAAATGGCCAGCGTTAGCGACACCCCAGGAAGCAGCTAAAATAGCTGTGGTGCTAGATGAACTTTAATCCATTAAATTAACCTTGATGACAGCAACAAATATTGATATAGAGGAATTTATAAACGTGTTAACTGAGATCTATGCTTCTGGAGTAAAATTGATGAATTTGGATATGTTGCCTGATGAAAATCATCCAAGCATGAATAGATTAGTTATACACCCAATTAAGATAACGAATGGAACGGACGGTTATCCCCAGGATACGAAAAGATTGATCGTCAAAAACCCAAGAATCAGCACAGACAATGATGATATTTTTAATTCGTTTAAAGGACTTTTATAATGCCAAAACCACAATATCAAAAAGTACCTAAACAAATAGATCTGTTTGGAAGAGTTATTAAGACATTTTATGATGCTGAGAAACTAGGAATCAGGAATGTTTATGGTGAAGCCAGATATGGTCAGAATGAAATTGGAATAAACCCCAAAATGCAATCTGGAGCTGCTGTATCTGAAGATGAAATAAAGTTGACATATTTGCATGAAATGTTCCACTTTATACTTAACTTTACAGGACTGGAGAAACAATTACATGATTCTCAGTTTGATGTAGAACAAGTCATTGAATTACTAGCTTCTGGTATATATCAATATGAGAAGTCAGCAAAATATTAAAAATGAGAAAAGTAGTTAAGATAGGAGATTATTACTTTGAATCATACCCTACCAAGTTAATTAGTTTAGGTATAGGGTATTGGAAATGGACTATGATACCTAATCAAAAAATAGCGGGGTAGAGCAGCGGTAGCTCGAAAGCCTCATAAGCTTTAGGTCGTGAGTTCGATCCTCACTCCCGCTACTCCGAGGGTGATCTGGGAATATAAGTGACGTTGGAATACCAGACTTGCGTGTATTTCTTTTTTCGTAAAAGTAAATATATTTTCTTTACACGACCCTTAGAACACAAAATAGAAACAAATTAAAATAAAATAAAGTCTATGTTTAAAGAGATCTTAATTGGAGAGTACGCAAACTACCTTATAGACGATAAGGGAGATTTATTTACTTATGATAATAGTGTATTAGTGAAAATACCTATGCCAGAAAAAGTTAAAAAAGGTGGAGCAGCTCATCCCTGGGCTTCAATCATTGGAGTATCAGGACAAGTTTATCTTGCTCTTGGAGACAGTTTAACTTGGAAGACTGTTCCTATTACTAATGGAGCAGAAAGTACATCAGGTATTTGGGAATATCATGCAGTAGTAAAAACAGATGGTAAAATATCTATGTTTAAAAATGATCTTACTGTTTTTCTTGAGTTAAAAGCACCAGTAGGTGTTAAGTTTGTTAAGGTTATAGCTGGTCATTATCTATTGGCTCTTACTGATACTGGAGATGTGTATAGTTATACATGGTGTTCTGCACCTAGAGTTTGGAAAACAGCAACAGAGCTTTCTCAATTAAACCCAGTAAAAATAAACTTGCCAGGAGCAGCTACTGATATTGCTACAAGTAGAAATATGTACAGTATTGCTATTGTAAATGGAGAGCCTTATGGATGGTGTGATACTTTTGGTGCGAGATATTTAGGTTTAGCTGGTGCAACTACAACTCCAGTTAATCTGAAAACAACATGGGGATTAACAGAAAAGATTGTTTCTATTGAAAGTAGTGATAACACTACACATATGATCACTGAAACAAGTAAACTATTAGGTGTAGGAGATGCTGCAATTGGTGAATTGGGTAATGGTCAGAAACACCCACAAGTACTGGCAACAAGTAACTGGGATATGGCTTGGCAACTTATTGTCACTAAAGCTGTAAATATTGGTAAACCTGGAATTAAATATACTAAAATATCTAAAGGTAACTCTTATGGATTTAGATTATTTGTTCAGGAAGAAAATGGTCAATGGTCATCTTGTGGATATGGTAAATTTGGTCTTTTGTTAAATGGTATTAGACCTGTTGATGATATTAATAATATGGAACACTCTGTGGCTACAATCAGAAGAATTGTGACACCTTCAACATTAACAATAATTACTACTCAGCAGTTAAAGGCTATGTATGCAGCAGGAACTTATCCACCAGCAGAAGCACCATATATTCCTATTGAAGTTCCTAATCAACCTCCAACTGTAAACGTTGGTGCTGATTTACAGTTTACATTACCATTGACATCTTTTACATTGGCTGGTAGTGCAGGTGATCTTGAAGGACAAATAGTATCTGTTGCATGGACACAAACACAAGGTGTTCCATTGATTATCTCAAATGATTCCTCTTTAGTTACTTTAATACAAGGTAATTTTCAACCAGGAACATACACTTTTAAGCTTGAAGTAACAGATGATAAAGGTGCAAAAGCATCAGATAGTATTAATATTACAATAAATCCAAAACCAAAAACACTAGTAGCTACTATTAATGTTTATGATAACGGAGATGTTGAAAAAGTGTAATTATAATTTATAAGGTTTCGAGAAGAAAGAAATCCTCCTCTCCCCCTAA
>Ga0181343_1000027_pt1 | contig 68160 bp, 75 predicted proteins | sample Su13VDMLBSD_FD_130110 | JGI IMG/M metagenome (GOLD analysis project Ga0181343, IMG submission 130110) | Freshwater viral communities from Lake Michigan, USA - Su13.VD.MLB.S.D | ecosystem: Environmental > Aquatic > Freshwater > Lake | place: USA: Michigan | collected 2013-07-15
ACCAGATCTTGCAATTTGCCTATTGGCAGGATTATTAAAGGCTAAGGTTGTTACGGCAGCAAATCAGGCATGCTGCGGTGGCACAGGCTGGCCTGCACTTGTTTGCTCTTCTGTCCTTTGCGAAACGGGGCAACGCTGGTTTGTTCATGGAACATTTAGAACAAACTTAACATGTACAGAATCACTCTGTTCTGTACTTTCGCGCGCCCCTGTGGACATCGAAAATTTAATACCAGCGCTATACTTTCGAATAAAACAGAAGTTTAAGGCAAAAGATTTTGTCGGGAAAACCCTAGAATATAAATTCTTCTGGTGTCCGTGGCATCTTGCAGCGCAGGGGGGATCGCCCACTGGTGGAGAGCATGTCTTGCGAACTATGGTTCTGAATGAAGGTGGATCAATTACTGAAAACTTAGATAATGTGATTGTTATAGGTAAATGGAGTCCTTGCGACGATGGGCTGTGGATAGAACTAGAAAACAGTGGTCGCCATGTTTTTAAATGGACTTACGAAGGCGATATTGTGGGTTATCCAGTTGAAACAAAAGGACTCAATTACTTTGGCCATCTTGTACGGTTAAGCGTTGCAAAAAAAGAAAAAGACATGGTTGGAAAATCTGTGATTGAGGAAGTCGCAAAAACGAACATCAAGATTAGCGATAGTACTGCGGCAGAAAATAAATCAGGCGTTAATGTTCTTTTCGTAAACCATTTTGGTCATGTGGATTTTTTGAATGATCATGTGTATGAAGGATTTATTCGCCAGCCAAATTTCAAGATTTGGGAAACACACAATCCATTCTACATGCTTGAGGGATGCCCTGATCTTAACGGGATGTGGGGCAGGGGAATAGGTTACGGCAAATTGAAACACACACCAAGCATAGAAGACGCCAATATCATCAGGGAAAAGATAGCGAATAGATTCTATGACCTTATTGTCTACGGGAGCATAAGAAGATGTCGTGATCACTTTGATGAAGTAACAAAATCGTATTCTTTTGATCGGGTGTTAATTTTTGATGGAGAGGATGACCAAGGTGTCGACCTCTCCATGACTCAATATGGATTGTATTTCAAAAGAGAACTTGTCTCAGCACACCCAAGAGTGTTGCCTATAAGTTTTGCTGCGACGGAGTCTTCCATTGCGACAAGATTTTTAGAGAAGGAACAGTTGTTTGGCACATGCGTTCCTGGCAATCCATCTACATATAAATGGGATTTTTGGACCCAAAAAGAATACTATGAGGATTACAATAGATCTTTTTACGGCATCACAACCAAAAAGGCTGGCTGGGACTGCAACAGGCACTACGAGATTCTTGCCTCTCGCTGTGTGCCATACTTTTTTGACTTGGAGAATTGTCCACCTCTTACCATGACCAACTTCCCAAAAAATCAGGTGATAAACGCCAGCAAATGGGCAGCAAAAAAAATAGTACCATCTAACTATCAGGAAATACTAGAAGAACTATTTGAATTCACCAAGGAAAATATGATCACAGAAAAGATGGTAAGAAAGATGATTCTGAACAAGTTGTAGAAAATAATTACGTATGAACCATCCATACTTAAGCGCCGTGACGATATGAGGAGCAAATTGAAGAAAGGAGAGAATCGTGAGTCTGCTAAAATTTGTCAAAAATCTAGACTACGAACTGACGGATAAATATTCACTCGGATATATTGAAGCTTTTTATGACCGCATTTTGACGCCCCGAAAAAGCGATGTCAAAAATGTACTCGAAATAGGAATACATCAAGGTTTGAGTCTTCGGCTGTGGCGCGATTACTTTACTGAAGCGCAAATTTTTGGAATCGACATAAACGGCTGCCCTAATTGTGAAAATATGGATAGGGTTAATGCTATATGCGCAGATGCCTACACTGATTATGCTGTGCAATCTTTGACAGATATTAGTTTTGACTTGATTATTGATGACGGGCCGCACACTCCAGAATCTTGGCACTTTTTTTGCAACAAATACATAGATTTGGTCAAGCCTGGAGGCATAGCCGTGATTGAGGATATCATACACAGGGAGCATACCTCTAGTCTTGTTCATTCTGTAGCAAAAAAAGGAAAGCCATCTGTCTTTACTGTTCCTAATGCCCAATATGGGCCTATCGATGTCTTGGTTGTAGAAAGATGAGAACCAAAGGAGTAAAAAGTGAACAAAATATCTGTGTTTTATCATGTATTTCAAGCTGAAGGATGGGAGTTTTTGTATCAAAATCAGATACACAGACTGCATGCTTCTGGACTGCACGGGCAAATTGAATCCATCAAAATCTGCGTATCGGGGGAAAAAGAACTCCCCTATGTACCAAAAAAAGCAGAAGTCATTCGAAATGAAGATTCGAGTTCTGAGGCGTCGACGCTGAGACGGGCTTGGGAATTCTCAAAAAACTGCGCAGGCACCAATAACATTCTATACATGCACACAAAAGGTGTTTCCAACAAGTCTATCCAGACTGATGCATGGAGGCTTTACATGGAGTATTTTTTGATTGATCGATGGCGTGAATGCTTGGCTATATTGAATGAGCACCCGTGTTGCGGAGTTCAATTCCATAGAAACTATCATTTTCCGCATTTCTCAGGAAACATGTGGTGGGCGACTTCTGACCATATTGCCTCTCTAAACGACAATCAGTTGCAATCTCGTGCCGGATGTGAATTTTGGATTTGCTCGTCTTTTTCTGCTGGAACTGACAAGCCGTATTGCATGCATATGCCACCAGATGGAATGAATCTATATCATTCTATTATTCAGCCCAAGCACTACATGAACTGATTTTTCTTGACATGTATCAGCACAGAATCTCCGTATCCTGATTTAGACACCTGATTGACCACTTCCAACTCGACATTGTCGAAGGCTTTTTCTATTTCAGGCACAAGCCATTCGAAGCCATGCGCGGTTTCCACCACATAACTGCCCCCAGTCTTGAGGATGGGCCAGAAGTTCATCAATGTGTCGAGCTGAACCTGCGGGTTGTGATCTCCGTCATCGACTACGAAATCCAAGCTCCCGTTCACAAAATCTTCCACCGCCGCTCGGCCTTCTGCTTTGGAGGAATCTCCCACAAGTGAAGAAACTTCATGTTCGTTGAGAGCAGATTCTCCGTACGAGTCGAGACCGACTATGGTTCCGATGTGCATGTAGTCACGCCATGTGCGAAGGCTCCCTCCGAACGCCGTTCCAATTTCGAGCATCTTGCACTTGGTGTCTCTCATCGGGCTGAGCAGTCTGGTGTAGAAGTCGGTGTACCTGTGTTTCCAGAACTTCATGTTCCAGTACATGACGCAGAGCTTTTCCAGATCGTTGTCGGCGCCTCGAGATATGTAGATATCGGAGCAGTTAATATTCCTAGACCTCTTTCTCATCTCTCCAAAGAACCCCCCAGCACTTGCGGCGCCATCTATTGCAGAGTCTGGTGGACGTTTGAATATCAAGTGGTCTAGGCCTCTGCAGAGAGCCTTCTCCACAGCGATGGGGGAGTCGGAGGAGTTGGTCATCTTCAGGAGTTCCCCGCCGCAGTGCACATCGACCATGGCTCCCTCTGGCATGATCCATACCCACTCACCCTCCGGTACGCTGCGGAGGGCGAGCATAGTTGACGCATCCCTATCTGCCCTTGCAGATGGGTCTATGAGAACCTTGAGGTCGAGCGGGGATTGACCGACCTGGTTGACGACCTTGTGGGCTCTGTCCTCGCTACTGGTCACCACCGTCCAGTCTGTGTTGAAGCATTTGACTAGGGTGCTGTCCGCGATGTGGTTTCCTGCCCATTCGATCATTGGATCGTTGGCAAGAACACCTGTCGTGAGTAGATGAAGATTGTTCATGGACGATTCCTATATCGATGATATGATGCGCTTGAACTTCTTGGTGATCGGAGACGGCTTCACCGAGTCTCCGATCTTGACGATCTGGCGACGGAAATCCCGCATGCTGGCTTGGGGCATATACGGTTTCCTCATGCCCTCCTCGTATCCAGTGGTGTCTGTCATGCCTATGAGCTTATTGATCTTTTCCGTGTTGTGCTTGTCGTTTCCATTGAAATGGAGGATGATGGGCTTCCCACCCGTTGGATCAATCTTCACGCAAGGACGGCCAGACCTGCTGCCCTGCACAAAGTTTTCCATGGGGACATTACAGGTCGAAACCACCATATGGCATGCATAGTCGAGTCCTACCGATGCGCCGAGGCTATCTTGGTTGAGGAACATGCGGTGCCATGTGGCTTGGTCGGTTCTCCATGGCTCCATGAGTTCCTTCTGCCTGCTATACATGTCCTGCATGATCCTCATATGCCTGATGAAGTCCTTACGCCTACCCATGCACACTCCGGCGCACAGGTATCGGTAGTCGATGCCCTTGAACGAGTATGGAGGAGGCTTGAACTGGGGGGAGAAGTTCGGTTCTGGCCAGCAGTTGCCCTCTGCCGACACAAGTATCTCCTTCCCACATGCCTCTGCGTACTTCACTGCGAGATATGGATCCTGGGCGCAATACACATCGGAGCAGTCTAGCCACATGACCCATTCGTGATCCATCTCCTCCAACTTCGGAACGATGAGATGGTTCTTCATCTCCTGCATGGTCTTTGGGCACGGACCATCAACTACCACGAATTCCCTTCCGAATCGCTCTACGGATGCGCGGAGGCGACGAGAAGCCTCGAAGCACCTCTGAGGGTCTCCATAAAACGCCCCCGTGATGACTGCGAATTCACCGCTGCCGACCTTCTGTCGCTTCACAGGCTTGGCTTTTACCTTCGGGGTTTTATCCGCAACTGGCGCAGGACTTGCAACAACATTCTTGATTGGATGGTAAATGCCTGTCTCCTTGCTGTACTCGCAGCGATGCCATTGCACGTTCTTTCCGATGTGGCGTGGAAGGGGCTGTATATTTGCGCCTATCAGATTGGCAGTCGTGCCTATTCTCATCTCGTTGTTGTACAGTGGGTGGAGGCGGGCATCGTCACGAACCCTTTCCGCTATTGCCACCATCACCGCTGGCTTCACACAGATGACGGAGAAGGGCACTAGTCCGCGCAGTTGACCAGCGAAGTCAAGATGTTTGTGCTTCTCGAAGAATGTCCATCCGTCCTTGCCGAACTGGAGAACATTGGAGCCAGATATGTCTGCCTTGGACAGAAGCTCGGGCATCCATGAGGATGATTCCATCTGCCACCATGTGTCATATTCGTTTATGCACACGGCAGAACTGGACATTACCCTGTCCCTGTTGGCAAGCACATATTTGTATATGAGTCCGTCGCACATCCAGTAGCTGTCCCAGTGCGGGAAGGGCCACTTGCCATGGTCTGCCCTGAAAGTTCCCTTCAGGTACGACCTGCAGTCGGATATGGGCTGAACATTCTCGGAGCCCTCCATGTGGCACAACTGGTCGAAGTTGTTCCTTGTCGCATCGTCGTCTTTGTGATAAAGGAACAGGTGGAGGGGCGACCAGTTTTTAGATGATTTTGTTATATCAACTTTACCCATGATGTGTCTTGGAATACCATATCTGGCTTGCCTATTACTTCGACGACAGCTCTCTCGACGCCTTTGAGCCTCTCAAGACCGGATCCGAAATCATGACCTCCTATGGCTATTTTTGTGCGTGGGAGCCAGGTTTCCAGATCATTTTTGACAGCCTCGTATGTGTGGCACCCATCTATATATGCGATATGAACCTTCTTGAACTCGGGATAGTCAAGAAAATCAGATGACACTCCCTTGTACTTTACTATGTGCGTCCATGGGGCAACCGCCTTGTCGAAGGCGCTTTCAACCTTGCCCATATCGGAAAAGCTAGTTGGGTCTGACTCGTCGAAGCCAGTCTTCCAGGGGTCTATGCAACGGATTACTGCCTGGGGAAAGCCCTGCCTCAGTATGCAGGTTCCCTCCCCCATGTAACATCCAACCTCCACCACGGACTTCACCTTTTCTCCGGAATGTTCTTTTATGAATGAGCAAAAGTCTCGCAGCCCATCCGAGTAAGACTTCCACTCTCTCATCTTGAATACACCGTCGGCCATGAGATTTTTATCGTCAAAGCGCTGCAGAGGCATGCTCAAACAAAACTTGTATATGCGAGCAGTTGAATAAAATGGAATTGTGCGGACGGCCATAAAAGGAAAGCGGAGGCGTCGCAAGACGCCTCCGCTCATTTTGGCTGCCTGTCTGAAGAATCAGCCAGTGACACTGCGGATCGCAGCCCAGAAGACCTTGAGGCCCTCGAGCGCGAACGGCAGGACTGCCAGACCAAAGAACCAGTGGACGGGATTCTTCCAGCAGAATCCGCCGAACGGGCACTTAGACATGGGGCAAGAGTTCTTGTTGTCCATTTTCTTCTCCTTCTTTCTCTTCTTCTTTTCAGAACTTGACATTCAAACCAAACCTGACCACGAGGTCGAGATCGGATGCGTCGTCCTCCGCGAACGGGATGTCGCAGGAGAAGTCAAAATCAGCGTTCTTGCAAACCTCGTAGCTGAAGCCGGGGCCGATGGTGTTCAGGCTGCCAGCCCCATCAAGAGACCAGAAGTTGTAGTTGACATTGAAGTCGAGGCCGCTGCAGATGACATAGCCAAGACCTGCCTTGACATGGAGGACATCCTCCTCTACGAGTCCGCCGAAAATCGGCAGGTAGTCACCCTCAGAGTTCCACTCCCAGTCGAATCCCGCATTCCATGACAGGTTGTCGATGCCCGTCTTGCCCTCGGCGCCGACGCCAATCACGGGGTTGACGCTGTCGCCGCCGAAGCCTGCGGAATCGGTCGGGAGCTTAAGGTCGAAGCCAAGGTGGATCGCATCGACAAACTTGAATGGTGCGTCATGTGTGGTCAACTTGACGCCGAGGACGGACATGCCCGCGCCAGTGTTGCCGTCGGTGTAGACGGGAACCGCGAAATGAAACTGGGTGTCATCGCTGGCATTCCAAGTGAAGTCTTGGACGAATTCGGTGACATTGCCGCTGCCGAGGTTGTAGAAGTTGATCTTCTCGTTGAAGCCAAATCCCTTCAGGCTGAACGCCTCCGCGGCCGGAGCGGTTGCGGGTGCCGCAGCGGTTCCGGAGGCGTCCTGGGCCATGGCGGATCCCGCGATTGCGACTGCTGACACGATACTGAAAATGCCCTTCATGATTTCTCCTTTGAAAAGGGGTATCGGACCTATTTGTCCTGTGGGAGGCTTCCACCTCCCACACTCGTATGTCGGTCTAATGGTACGCTGTGGGGGACAAAATGGGCAAAATGGAGGAAAATTGCACGGCACAAATGCCTTTGGCCAATAAAAAAGCCTTTTTTGTCTCATAAACCCAAATTCATCCACCAAAATCTGCAGAGATAGAAGACCTTTTTGCCCTCCACTCGTCCTGCTCCCGCCTGTTGGATGAATTCAATTCTCCACCCGAACGCAGAGCCTCGACTTCAAGGGCGGACAACTCGACCGAATTGAGTCGGTAATCCTCGAATGCCTGGCATGCGATGGGGAAGAACGGCTTGATCAGGCGATACATCGCCTCTGCATACACCCTGATTTCCATCTGCGCATGGGGGTCCATCCTGAGACGGAGGAAATGGAACAGGTTGTGCAGATCGCACTTCCAGTACCATTCCGTGTAGGCGTTCACGGGTAGGACGATCCTGGCCAGTTCACGTGCGATGTTCGCATCGACGGCGCCCTGGTATCGGCTGTATGCCTCTCGACCCGTGTCCATGCACGCCTCGATGAAGTCGGCTGCCGCCTCCGGGTCTGCGTGGTCGCCCCTGCCCTGCTTGTTCGCCATGCTCTGCTCCTGCACATGTTCGCTGCGCGGGATGTAGAACTGGTCGGGAACGATTGAGTACCTGGCGGAGTACTCATTCACGCTGGCTGTCCTGTGGCGTATCCACTGCCGTGCAACGAAGATGGGCATGCGCACATGGAACTTGAGCTCGCAGAACTCGAATGGCGTGGTGTGCTTGTGCCGCATCAGGTAGCGGATGAGACCCTCGTCCTCGTTGAGCTTCTTGGTGCCGCGACCGTAACTGGTTCTTGCCGCCTGGGCGATGGCATAGTCGGCGGTGCTGCCGACTGGAACAAGGCGTGGCATCAGGTCGACGAGGGCCACGAAGCCATGGTCGAGAACGGCCTCCTCGATGCGCTCGCGACCGCCCATGATGTCTTGCAACTGTGCCGTTTCAGACTGCTCGCTCATGCGGCAATCCTACGACGCGGGGAGCCTATAGGGACAAACCTTCGTCGATGAGGCGCTGCATGTGGGCGGCGTTCATCGCAGCGTCCTCAACCGCGGCATGGGGCAGACTGCCCCTCTCGCTCGACAGCCGACTCGATAGCGAGCGCCTGAATCCCTTGTGGAGGTCGTGGAGATTCCTCGGGGAGTATCCGAAGGGGTTGCTGCCCAGATACTTGTGGAAATAGTAGTCTACAAATGCCCAGTCGAATCCATTGTCGCTGACGAATATAGGGGAACGCCCACCCGATGCATCCAAAACCCATCTCCTGAATTTTTCCATCCCCTCCTTGGGGTCGGGGTAGGTCATGGTCTCTTCCCTCGTCTTGCCCGAGACGGACAGGCTCTTCTCGCTGTAGGAATCCTTGTCGGGCCTCATGAAGACGGTGAAGCGCTTGCTCGGGTCGTCAACCAGAACGCATCCCAGCTCTATCATTGAGCCGACGGCGGGAGACTGTCCGTCCGCCTCTATGTCCACCATGAAGTATGCCTTGCGGTCACTTGGGCTGGATGATTGCGAGGTTATGGTCAGCATCTGCCTCTTTTTTCTCCGGGAGGAATGAGGTTCCTCTGTACCGAAATGTAACTCATGGCCAAGAGAAACATCTTCAACATATCTGAAGCTGGGATGCAAAAAGAGGCATATGTACAGGTTCTAGCGTCGTTAGCAAGGGCTGCGCTGCCCTACCTTGGCCGTGCCACCCTGGAGGTGGGCAAGGTGGTGGCAGTGGATAGAGCACTTGGCTTCATAACAAAACAAGTGGCTGAGCGCGGCGTGCGAGCCGTGATATCTTCACTGACAAGGGGAGGGGGCAAAGATGTCGCCGATGTGCAGAAATTGCTTTCTTCCGTGCTGAAGGCGGATAAGGGTAGCCCATTTACAAAAGACCTCATTCCGGATGAAAAGTCGCGGAGGATGCTTGAACGCCTGTCCGATGGCCTGCACTCGTCATCTGATGGGGGGCGAGGATCGCGCAGACGCGGGGGGATCATGGACATGATTTCGGGCAGGGGTCGCTCCGAATGGAAGCGCGAAAACAATCCATTCCAAGAGCCCGAGGGCGTCAGGCTTGCCCGGCGAATGTCATGACTTCGCCCTGATGTACTTCGCGGTGCGCTTGAGTGACTTTCTCAGGACATCCGCCTCGTCCGCGGACATCTGAAACCTTGAGCCATCGATGTAGACCACGACATGCAGGTCTCTGCACCCCAGACTGCAACCCACGAGAACTTCCATCCTGTCCTTGGGGGTCCGCTTCTTCGACTTGCGCTTGGAGGTCATGATTCCTGTTCTCCGAAAATGTCCATGATGAAGTACGCATCAATTATATGCTCAGTGTTCGTCCTTGCTGCCTGCTGCAGCTGCAAGCACCCACCCGATGCCTCGGGCGGAGGTGTGTCGGGAGGCATAGACAATGTGATCGGCGGACAGGTGGAGCACATCAAGAAGGCAGAGACTGCAATCGGATCCATAGGGGCATCCAACAAGGTCATATCCACGTCGTCTGCCGAAATTGAGGTGACCCCATCCAAGCCAGAGCCGGTCGCCGATGCAAACAGGAGGATACACGACGCCTCAAGGGACATAGACAAGGACATGGAGTCGGTTCGCGTCGCCCTGAAAGACATCGGCACATCTGCCCAGAAGGTGGCAGGCATGGGATCGGACGTCCGCAAGCTGGAGGCGAAAATCGCCGACCTGCAGAAGACGGCCGAGATACTCGAGAACGAGAATGCTAAAAAGCTCTACGACTACATCGCCCTGTTCTGGGTGGCGGGCTTCCTGCTGATCGCTGGGGGAATTGCGCTGGCCTTCTTCATAAACAGGATGGCGGGCGGGGCAATCGCACTGACGGGGGTGATTGTCCTGGGGCTGGCGTCTGCCAGCCAGTACTATCTGAAAGAGATAGCCCAGGTCGGGTTTGTTATGCTCATCGCCGGGATGGTGGGCGGAGTTGGTTTCCTTGTCTACATGGCGTGGAGGCAGAAGAGGACGGATGTCGCACTTTCCGAGGTCGTCGAGATGGTGGATGAACTGAAGAAGGACCTGACGGAAGAGCAGTTACAGAAGACATTTGGAGACAATGGAGTGGCAATGAACCTCTACAGCAGCGCGACACGCAGCCTTGTGGACAAGAAGAGGTCCGCTGTGAAGTTGCAGGATGGGTACCATGCTTCGTAAGCTCACCCCAATGACGCGTACCGCTCAGAATGAAAAGGAAACTGAGCCGTGGAAAGTCAAGGCCGCGGCGGAGGGGATAGCCGCTGACGAGATAGAGCGGGTGGACAAGATGAAGATCGAGTATCCGATATTCTTTGCACGGATGCTCCACAAGCAAGAGATAGATCCTGCCCATTTCGAGGACGAGGCGAGGTTCTGGCTTGAGCAGTTCAACACCTACAAGCCGAACTTCGCGCCGGCCACGCCCGACGATATGCACACGCTCTCTGACCTCAGTGGGAAAATCACCCAGATAGAGGACGAGATGAAGGCTGCGAAAGGCGGCAAGCCTGACTGGTTCGATCCCAAGGGCGTCATGAAGAGGCTTTCCGTCGTGAAGAGCAATGCACACCTGTACGAGGTGTATAGATATGACAATTGGGAAACCCAGAGGATGTTGTTTGAATATCCACGGATGCTCTGCATAGCGGACATGTGCATGGGAGGAGATAGGGAGTCTACTCCGGCATACTTCGAAAGTTACGGACGCGAGTTCAACCTGATTGTCCGAGACGGCAAGCAGTGGGCGGTGATGTCCAAAAACAGCGAGAGCTCTGGTGGCTTCCAAAGGCCAGACAATTCATCACTTACTTCCTGCGAGAAGGCCATATCCATCCTTGTGTCGTGGGAGGAGTCCGGAGTTTGGCAGAAGAGGATAGTGGAATATGTGAAGGGATGCAGCAATCCATCCGAACTGGGGGAGATCAAGTCCCTATTAAATGCACTTCCTGCAGACGCCAAGACGGAGGTGAAGACATACTACCTGCTGCAGGCAATGAAGCCAGAAAGGCTGATCGAGGTATTGCGCATCGGCAGCGAAGATCCAAAGAAGCTTGACGAGACAGACAAAGAGCTTCTGGCAGAGGTCAGGTCCCAAATCGCTGGGGGCTCATTCGCATGGAGGGTTGCACTCAGACCCATGCTGGAGCAGCTTCCAGACTACGTGCTTGCCCCATCAGGCCCTTCAGCTGTGGAGAAGGCTGCCGAATTCTCCCGTCAGTCTTTCATGGGGGTAAAACTTGCCATAGACACAGAAATGCAGATGGCAAGACAGCGCCTCGCTCGGGATAGACAGGAGGGACGCCAGTCCACGGATGACGACAAGTTGCGGGCATATGAGCCATTCATGAAACTTAAGGAATATCTGGAGAAGCCCGAAATTGAGAGGAACCTTGCCACGTATCTGGAGTTCATAGACATGCCAGTGCTGCTGGCCCTCGTGGGCAGCCTTGAAAGGGCTGAACTGAAGGGGCTTGCGTCGTTTCTCAAAGGCATGGCGGTATTCAAGGCTTCCAGCGTGGGCAGAAGGATGCCGGAATACGAGTCTCAAATATTCTCAACCGGAAATCACCATGCAATTCGAAGCTACTACCAAAGCTCCGTGCGGGGAAACACTGCATACAGACGGTCTGCTGGCGGAGGTCTGCCGTGGCCGGCGCTTGAGTCGTTCATCATCGACGAGATAATGCGCGGAAACAGGGATGGCGAAGTCCGCGACACAATCCGAGACTACCTGTCAAAAGTAGAGAATCCAGCAGCCAGAGTTGAAATAATGAAGCAGGCTGCCGAAGGGCAGGGCGGGGACAGGGCGGTCAAGGTGATGGAGTCCATCGAGAGGATGCTCCCAGCCAAAATGAGGGGTCAACCCGCTCAAGGGGCGTAAGATTGATGTCGCAGCGGATTTTCTGATTTTGGGAAGGACCTATTCCCGACATCCGGAAACCGAAATTGAGGCATCATATAATGATACAGAACAACAAGAAGCTCCGCATCGGCGACCTGTTTGCAGGCGTGGGTGGATTCAGCCTTGGATTCATGCGCGAGGGCTTTGACCTGGCATGGGCAGTCGAATGGGACAAGACATGCCAGAAGGTGCTGCGTAAGCAGCATCCACACACAAAGATTTTCGGTGACATCACGAAGGTGTCGGACGCCGACCTCGACGACGTCGACATCATCATTGGCGGCAGTCCATGTCAGGATCTGTCCGTCGCCGGCAAGAGAAAAGGTCTCGAGGGTGAAAGGTCAGGATTGTTCCATGAGTTCATTCGACTTGTTCGGGCCAAAAGGCCTCGATGGGTGGTCTGGGAAAACGTTCCGGGAGCCCTCAGCTCAAACGGAGGAAAAGACTTCGGAGTTGTGCTCGGTGAAATGGCAGACAGCGGGTATTCTGACATCGCCTACCGAGTGCTTGATGCCCGTTACTTCGGCGTTGCGCAAAGACGAAGGAGAGTCTTTGTCGTTGCCTCGCGTGAAGCTGTCGGAGGTCCTTCAGAGTCCCGTGCAGCCCGGGTGCTCGGACTACTTGAACCGATACGCCCTCAGCAGGAAAGCTTGCGAAGGCATATTGAGGCGTGCCGAGCGCAGGGCCAAGCTCCTGCCCCCACTGCTGAGAGAAGCGCTAAAGCAGCAGGTGGAGAGGGGAGAGTCATCTTCGCAGAAGACTACGCCGACCCCCTCACCGTCAAAGAGCAGTCGACCTGGACCCACGAAGGGAGCAACAACTTCCGAACCCACAACCTCTCCGTCGTCGAAGAGGCGCTCTCCGAAGGCGGCAAAGGGAGCGAAGTCGGGCAGTCCAAGTTCTTCGCCGACGAAGGCGGAGGGAAGTGGTGGGACGGCGGCTCTGTAGCGGCCAACCTGACCACGAGGTGCCATGATCAATTCATGCCCGACAAGGGAAATTTCGCAGCAGTAATCGACCGTGGTCCCGTAGGCATGCGTGCGGCCGCAGAAACAGAAATCCCATCAGATGGCGCCGAAAAGACAGTTCCAACGCATGGATTCAGGTATGTAAATCAGCAGACGGGTATAGTGCCAACGGATGAAGTTGCCGCCCTGAGGTCATGCATGGGTCGCGCGGGTGTCCATGAGTACAACCATCCTGTGATCGCACAAGGAGATGGTGAAAGTGAAGACGCCCTTGCGATACGCCTTGGTCAGACGGGAGCCAATGGCATCGGTGTTTCTTCGGAGGCATACACCCTTGATGGATCGTCTCCTCAAGCCGTAATGCAGCCAGGCGAGGTGCAGGCGCTTGCATTCCAGCCGAGGTTTTTCACCCGCAAAAATGTCGGGAGCATCGACTCGTGCAGCAGCGAGGTGGTCTCACCGCTGACGACGCGACCTCCCGGTGATTCAGCCACGCACGTTGCCATTGCTGGTCAGCAACTGCCTCAGGCATACAGCATTCGCGAGGATGCCGTCAACAACAACTTCAGCGCCACCCCGCTCGAGGTGGCCAATGCCCTCCAGGCGCTGCAGGCTGCTCCGAGCAGCCACCATGCACAGACCTACATCACCGATGTGCACACATCGGCGGGAGATCAGGCAACCGTGGGAGCTCTGTGCGCAAGGGACTGGAAGGGGATCGGGAACCAATACGTCAACGAGGGGAAGTGCATCGTGCAACATGACCCAAAAGTCGGTGCGGCAGCATACGACGGCATGAACCAGAAGCTTGAACCAGAAGTGCATCATGCGCTCAGGACAGGCAAGGACTCTGGAGACTGCGTCATCAGCGGGCCAGAGGTTTTCCGAAAGTCGGCTAGGGCGCAGTCAAGCACCGACTCGGAGTCATGGGTTCCTGCGGACTTCAGCAACACCCTCAATGGATTCGACGTTGGCGAGAGGGATACCCATGCGGTGGTGCGGGAAGAGAAGCCTGAGGAGCCAGCTGCATTCACATGCAGCGAACAGTCCAATTCGTTTGCCTGGGAACGGCCGGAGTATCCAACCATAACCGCAAAGACGCCGAACGACACCTCCAATCTCCAACAGGGGGTGCGCTGTGGCATGGTCGTGCGCAGGCTCACCCCAGTGGAATGCTGCATCCTTATGGGGTGGCCTCACGACTGGAATGAATTTGGGGTGGATGATTCTGGTCAGATAGTGACCATCAGCGACTCCCAGCGCTACAAGGAGTGCGGCAACGGGGTCGTCTCCAACTGCTCCCAGTGGATCGCTGCAGGCATACGAGCCATCGAGGATGACATCACCTGACGAAGAGCCTCTGGGGCTTCTTGCCGGGAGTCTGCCCTTCAAAACGATGTATGACGGGACGAAGTGCTGCGCTTGGTGCTGCATGGTTCCACGACATTGCCCCACCACCTCGCGGATGGTGCACTGCGACTGACGGTACAAGCAGCTCGCAATGGCCCCAGCATCCAGCATTCGTCACTTCTTCAAGGGCAGCCATGAGACAATCGGACATGACAGTCGCCGTATAGTGACATATGGTGGAGTCCCTCAGCCAAGATGGGCGATTGACTGTCGGAGGCTGGATGGCGTCCGGTCCTGGATTGTATCTCTTCACAGGCTGAGCCAGGAATTTACGGTGCGAAAATGCAGGACGCAGGGCCGCAGATGGATCAAAGGGAGAGTCCCACCACAGGTCGTGCTCCCACACCATGAACCGTCCGCGCGGTCGTCCCATGGCAACCCACCACTGGAGTGCAGGCAGGTGCCCAAGGGTCCACTTCAGTGGTCTTTTTGGTCCTCCAGACTTGGGGAATACCCTTGGGGTTCCCTCCTGGCAGGCACCGTAAGACTCGCAGACCTCAGGCCACAATCTGGCTATGCCATCATCCGTATTCGCAAAAGCAGTCGTTCCATGGGGTAGCGCGCCTGGATGGTGCGCTCCCCCTGCAGCGTCGCCGTCGTGCATCCAAACCACTTCTGCCATGCCCTTCAGCCTCTCAGCAAGGTGGGCAAACCTATCTGCAGTGCCAGTGTCAGACTGATGGGTTCTGTACAAAAACCAATTGCGCATGAGGTTTCATCGGCGGAGGAAATGGAGTCAGGTGTGGGTAAATCTGCATATGCGCAGAATTTTCTCAATCAAGCGTCCACTCATGACGAGAACCGCCATCAAGGCGAACGATCCGAACGATCCAACCTGGAAGCAGATTATGTCTGGCGAGCCAGCACAGCGCGGCAGCACGTTTCCGAAGAGACCGTCCGATGAAGAGTCCGACGAATTCGACAACGGCGGCGATGGCATACCCACCGCGCAGGGACTTGGAGACCGATTTCCATCCGAGACACGCGACATCTACCACTTCATAATAACCTACAGCCCTCCACGCAGCCTCACCAAGCATCTTCCATTCTTCCTTGAGAGCAATGGAGATGCTACGGCAATATCTGTCGAGCAGATCGGCGGAGACATGGACATGGTGGGCGTTTCGGTACGTCCACACGACGGCTCCAAGGATACCGCATACCAGGCGGTGGAGCGCGTAATGGTCGACGACCTTGGCTTGAAGATAGAGAACATGGAGGAGTGATTCAATCATGCTGAACTGCGCAGGCGGCGGCCGGCTCACCCAATCACGCTCCAGTGTTTTTGTGCCGCGATCCTCCATGCAGAAGGCGGCAGATGAATACCTTACTGCCAAGGGTTCGGCAGGAATAAAGTTCGACTTGAGGCTGTACCTGATAAACTACACAGCCGCAAAAGCTGGCGCTGATCCTCAGGTTGTTTTTGACAGCGCAGATCCGGCGGATGTCAATGACACACGGGTGATTAACTCGCTGATACCCAATGGCGCCGACTGTACGGCCTACTACATCAAGGATTTCGGTCGCGACGAGTTCCGCAAGCTCAACGCAGGTAGCCGAAGTGGAGTCTCGTCTTCAGATAGGCAGGGTCTTAAGCCCATGGGTTCGGAGAAGAACCCATTCAGGGAGCCAGGCATAAGACTGGCCATGAGCCAAGAGATGTGGCGCAGCATAGGGGAGCGAGCGGGGTGGATCAAGTCTGCGCAGCAGGTAAATTCTTCCCAGATTCAGAGCCAGATGGACGAGAATGTCAAGAACCAGCAGCAGGAGGCGCAGGATGCGCAGAATGCCCAGCAGAATCTGGCCGCGTTGGTGGCAAAAGAGAAGGAGCTCATGGGCAAGAAGCAGCAGATTCAAGAACAAATCAAGAACATGCAGAGGACAGGAAGAGGGATTGATCCTAAGGCTTCAGAGTCTTTGCATGCACAATTGATGCAGATTGATGAGGAACTAGGTCCTGTACAGGACGGCCTTAAGGAGGCCAAGGAACTTAACGACACCATGGAAGCTGCCAAGAACCCACAGATGGCAGCTGGATTGAAACTTGCAAGGAAGAAAATACAATGAAAAAGACTGTCAACAGCAGATACATGAAGGTCGCTCAAATCAGCGAAGAATTTTCACGCTCAAAACTGCCGGGTCAGGCCGCGGAGCTGAGTGTACCTGGTGGGGATGCCGCAGTCGCCATGTTCAACCGCCCACTCGCCGATCTCATCAAGGGCGGCATGTCAGGAGCAAGGAGCAAGGAGGAACGCGAGGCCTACCCGGGACTGCGTGCACTTGTCAAGAGGTATATGCCGTGGCTTCCTGACGATTTTGCTGAAAAACTCAACCTGCCCGCGTTCTACTATCTTGAGCACTACATGGCGAAGGTCACCCGCGACCCCGCGACAGGGCAGGAGGTGCTGTTCGTCATCCTCGCAAGGGAGAAGGATTCAAAGACCAAGGAAGAGGTCTATACAATATTTGACCTCACCAATCAACAAATCAAGAGGGTAGATGACAACGACCCGCTGTTTGAGCATGCAAAGACCATACACATAAATGCAGAACAGGCAAGGCTTCAGCACCTCAACTCGCTCACTGCTGCACATGATGACTTCATGCATCGGTTGAACGCGAATCCAAATGCAGGAGGCATCACTGCATGGTGTCCGATGCTCATCAAGGCCATCAGGGTGGCTGAAGAGCGCCTCTCCGTGATGGGAGCCCAAACGCATGCTGCGGAGGCTCGTGGAGGCAAGCTTCAGAAGAGACTAGACGCTGAACAGCTTGCAAGGGCAGGGGAGGGCGATGAGTTCCAGAAGGCTCTCACATCGCCAAGTTTCTTTGAGGGTGCAGAGAATGTGATAGTTCATATTCTTGAGAGTCACGGCGAAGTCAGCAAAATGGACGATCTTGCCAGGAGCATCAGGGCGGGCGCGCTGTCATTTCCCCATCTCGTCGACAACCTGTCGAGGCAGATGCCGAGGAATCAGGCAGAGCAGATAATTGACGGGATGATGAAGTTTATAGCCGACATAGCCGACAGGGTGAAAGAAAAGTACGAGCAGGATTTGGCCCAGAAGAAAGAGCGCCAGCGCGATATCGCAAACCCGCAATTCGGAGGCGGTGAACGTCCAAATATTCCCGAAACAATAGGACAGTTCACCATGGATGAAATGCCCGCATGGGTTCATGGGAGATTGCAGAGTTATGCAAGGATGAGCAACTATGCAACGCAGGGAACCGCACAGGAGATTTCAATCGATGCCGAAGTGAAAGCACTCACAGTGCTTCGCGACAACATGAAAAAAATTCATACGCACATATGTGTAGATGGAAACTTTCCAAAAAATCGCGCGGCACTGCTGGGCAACCCCGCCGCGATACAGGACGTGAGCAACGCAAAGCAGGCCATGTTGGATTACTTTCAGAAGTATTCTAGTGCCATGTTTGTCGAGGATAAGGATTCGGGGGAAATGCGCATCGACAAGCGAAAGATAGGCTCTGGAAACAGTGCGCAGGCAGTCGCCAACCTGGAATTGGGAATATACCTCATCCACATGACCAACAAACTGGATGCGATGGGATTCTGATGCTGATCAAGTTGTCATACAAAGATTGGCTGCGGATCGGAGAGGCGATGGGCATGCTGAAGCAAGCCCAGGACGCCCCTCCCGGAGGCGGAGCTCCTGCAGGGGGCGCGGGCGGAACACTGTCTGGTGTTGATCCTGCCCTTGTGGACTCAAAAGAGTCGAATGATCAAGACCTGGTGAAGAGACTCAACAACGCGTTCCACAGAGCCCTGAAAGCAGGCAAAGAGGTCGACGACGCCCTCCTCATAGCATGTCAAGCGGTTGACTCAAGGGTTTTCCCTTCGCAACTTGACGTGGATGAGACGAAAGACCCTCCGCGGATCAGGGGGTGGAGCGGGCTCGAACTCGGGCCGAAGAAGCCTGGTGCGCCATCTGCACCTCCCGCCCCTCCTGGCGGTGCAATGCCCCCAATGTAAATATGCCACACATCCACCACTCCATACCCAAGTTGCCGTATGCATACGATGCCCTGCAGCCAGAGATTGGCGAAGAGACCATGCGTCTGCATCATACAAAACATCACAAGGCATATTGTGACAAGTTGAACGAACTCATAGCGGACGAGCCGTCGCTCAGCGAACTCGACATTGAGCAACTTGTGAAGGAAGTGGGTCGTTCGGATGGCGGCAAGATGCTCGCGATCCGCAACAATGCAGGCGGCGTTTACAACCATTCGATATGGTGGCCGATGATGTCTACCGAAGGTAAAGAGCCAAGCGACATGCTGAAGGGTATGATCAAGGAATCATTCGGAGGCATGGATGGTTTGGAAAAAGAATTCAAGGGAGAGTGCATGTCCGCGTTTGGCAGCAGCTGGACATGGATCGTGGTGCGAAAGGGAATTCTAGATGTGGTGACCACCAGGATGCAGGACAACCCTCTAGGACTGAGGCAGGGATATCCCGTACTTGGATGTGACCTTTGGGAGCACGCCTTCTACCTCGACCGGAGAAACAGGAAGAACGAATGGGTGGACAAGTTCTGGAAACTGGTTAACTGGCGCGAGGTGGAGAATCGCCTGCACATGGCAGAGGCCCACAATGAATAGCAACTGGTACTCTCGTCAACTTGAGCAGATCGCGGACATGCACGGCTCAATCGCCGCTCGGTCACCGGCGCAGCTGAAGGGACTCATCATGCGCTGCGTCGGGGTATCAATAACCGACGATGCTGCTTCCAAGATAGCATCGGTGGCGAAAAATGCCTCGGATGAGTCGGAGATAGAAGCCGTACTCAGAGAGTCAGGGAAGCTTCCTGCAGCAGCAGCGAAGGCACTTGCACGTTCCATAATGCCGAACGGCTGATCAGCCCGACATTTCTCTCCACGCATGGAATTCCCTCAGCAGGGACCTTGCCTGTCCGTAACTCTCCGTGAGTGCAACCTCATTCGCCACATCCGTGGGGTCGATGTCCCACAGGGTGTGGTTGAATGTCTCAATTCTGTATATGGCGTAGGAGGATGAGGGGGATGGCTGCCAATCGGCGAAGTTAACTCTCTCAACCGAAGCCCCGTACTCATTTATGGGGGAGCCGGTAGGCCACTTGAGGTCAGAAGTCTGTCCAAGATCGCCTGCAGTGCTCTGCTGCCGAATCTTGATCTCGAATTCGTCTGAAACCGGACCACTGAACTGTAGTATCAGCTTTATTTCCCTGATCGCGGGCTGCGGAGCGGCTGTGGCAGGAACCGAGCGAAAAACCCTCAGTATGGTGGCCGATGCGTTGTTGAGGTCTGGGCAATAGTACGGCTCGGTCAGCAGGGGCACCGACTGGTTGTTCCCATCGGTGTCAATGTATTGCCACTCGCTGACCTCTTCATTGTAGAACCCGACAATAGGGTCTTCCCCACTTCTTGAACCATTCATGGAGGCGCCTGAAACCTCAAGGATGATCAGGTCGGCGTTTTCCGCCACGCGCACGACAGCACCATCTGATGTTTCTAGGTTCAAAGAAACCACTTCCGTCAGCGGAACGCGCAGACCATCTGTTCCGATGATTGGAACGGGGTCTCCTGCCGACTTCAGCATTCTTGGTCGATTGCCAACCTCGAGCGGAGATGTAAAAATACCGCATCTAGAAGATACATACCCTCCCGCAGCAAATAGTGTGGGCGAGCCGAACCCATCGGCAATCGATCCGTCAGCGCCGATTTGTAATAGGTCTCCATGCATCATGCTCATCGGGATGATGTCTAGACCGTCACATGAAGATGGCGTGCCAAATAGGTCATCTACCCAACCATCGACCGAGGGGGATGCCTCAAATGGAGTCTGCGTTCCAAAGAAAAGCAGGTTTAGCTCTGTGGGGTTCCCTATTATCCTGGTCATGCGGTTGCCAACCCATGAGGAAAGGAGAAGAACATCTCTCGTGTCGCCACCTGCGGTTGAATTGAACACTCCAAGATCGGCAAGGCGCTCTGTTTCACCACTGAGTTCTGTACGGAAAGAGGGATTGCTGAGGTCTATGCTCAAGAGCATGGCACGGACGGTTGCTATCATGATGGCGCTGATGGTGTCTGTATCAACAGACATCGAATGGATCGAAGCACCTCTTGATAGCAAATCTTCTTCTATTGCGTCAAGTTGGTCATTGGGTGCAACGACGAGTATAGTGGACTGGGTGAGAGAAGCATCGACCTTCAATGAAGTTTCCAACTCGCGCAGCAGCCATCGCGACATGCACCTGCACATAAATGCAGTCTGGATGGCGACGCTAGATGGAACAAGTATTGCCACATCCATCTGATTGTAGGTCTTGAACTTTAGAACAAACAGGCTGTGACCACCAACGAATATCTGCCTGCCCTCGTTGGGGAGTATGGTTGCATCAAATATCTCAGCCACCTTACCTGTGTAGGGCATGCTCATCCACCGAAATGGCTGGTTTCCGAGACAAAGAACACGGTATCATTCGGTTCGGCATCGCTACGGATGGCGCAAACCCTGAAATGCAGATAGGGCAGTGCTGGGTTAAAATCATATGTGACCGAACCGAAAGAAGAGCCGACAGAATCCTGAAGATCTATTGTGAGTCCAATCGGGGCAGAAATGATCATCCTTGTTTCGGCGAAAAGGTGCATACCTGCTGGAACGCCTCCACCTGGCAACGGTAATGAAAAAGATATGGACACAGATGATGGCGTCGACTCTGTGAAGCGGATTATTCGGGCTGAGCAAGAGTCCATGTCCACAAGCGCCACTGCTGAGTTTGAAACCTCAGAGTACGGTGCGGCGGACATTCTTGATGTCAGGACGGCGTTAGACAGAGTTCCGCCTGAAAAATCTACGGAAACCTGACCGGCTCCAAGGCTTATACCGACAGGAGTGCCCGTGCCATCACAGACTGGAAGGTGCTCGTCCGCAGAAACTCCGTTTCCACCGTTTGCAAGGTGCAACAGGTCCCTGTAGGAGGAGGCTGGGGTTTTTCCTGAGAGTGAAGCCATCATCTAACTCCGTAAGAAGAAATCTTCAGTTTCTCTGGTCTAAAGAAGACAAGGGTGCGTGGTCCGCTCAGCCAAACGGCGTCGAAGTCTCCATGACGTGCAAATATTGGGACATCGGAGCCCGGATCGAGGGTCAGTCCTGAGTCAAAAAGCCTACTTATCTTTTCAAAGTCATTTCGCATGTTGTCGTGGAGAACGACTATTTTTCGGGTGGGCTTCACCCGGAGGAAAGATCCTCTTGCGGGGGCGTGCAGACCAAAATGGGCAACCACCCCAGATGGGAGCTGGTCACCTATGGAAAATTTGCCAGGAAGCGGCAGAGAGAACAACTCTGTTGCATCCCATTTTGGAAATATTCTTCCCAAACAATCCGTCATATCGCTGATTCTCTTGCCATCCATGACATATGATTTCTCGGATGAAGCGTTCTCACCTATCGGGTCATATCATCATGACTGGTATACAGGTAACCTTGGCGAATCCCCGTAATACAGTGGGGGGTGCTGACCATGGTGAAAGCTTATCATGGTTGGCCCCGACAAAGACATTTGCTGCTCTACTCGTCTCTAGACGAGGACTCGGATCGGTGCACCTACCACCTGATGCGGAGCGGTCTGGTGTTCGAAACCTGCTTGTGGGAAAGCAGCCCGTTGCTTGTGATTTCCAGTCGTCACGAGATATGCGGGAGCATGAGGATAGAAAACTGGATTGCAAGCATGAGGTACATGATTGATGCTTATGAGTGGAAATGAACTGATATCCATACTGGCCTTTGCCGTGTTCGGCCTAGCTGGGGCAACCGTACTCGTAGAGAAGAGAGACCAGGCACCCATCTCTCATATAAGTGCTTCGATACGATGGCTTCTCAAGAAGATTGGCTTGGGTTTCTCTGTGGGGGTTCTTGAGTGCACGGTCTGCTGCTCATTCTGGATGTCAGGACTTTTTGAGTTGGCATTCTGGGCACGGAGCGGCTTCGCCCCCACGATGATGGCTTGGCCATTCAGTGGAGTTCTGGCCATGGCAGCCAGTTTCTACATAATCGATTTTCTCAACACCCTAGATAGGAGGGGTCAATGAAGAGTTTTTTGCCTTTTTCAATAGCTGTAGGATGCACGCTTCTTGCCACAGGATGCTGTAAAAGCATTGGCAAAGATAAAGACATCACCGTACAGCCAGCAGAGACTGTGGTGGCGATGGAGGACGGCCCCCGAACTGTGGAGCCATCTCCCCCAGTGGAAATGGATAGTGGAGCAGGGCAGACAGAATCTACGGAACAGAGCAATACTAAACCGTTGACTCATGAAGAAGAGGAGGGAAGCTCTGCTTTTTCTTGGTTCGCATTCTCTGTGGTCGTCCTACTCATAGGATGGCTTGCCCACAAGTTCATTTTCCGAAAGCGATAAACTTCTTCCGTGCGGGAGGAACGAGAAGGACATTGAAGACAGCCCATCCGAAGAGACGGGGCAATAGAGGCATAAAGCGCAAAGAGACGTCACAGGAAATGTGGCGAAAGTTGTGCGACCTTCGCAATGCAGGCCCTGTTTTTCAGCATGAATACATGAAGTTGCGCAACAAGATCGCGGAAGAAAATTACGATCTGGTTCTGAAGTTGGCAGAGTTGATGCATTTCAAGCATCCTGACATACCAAAGGATGATCTTCAGAGTTTTGCAGCATATGGTCTCTTAGATGCCATTTCAAAATACGATCCCGCCACGGGGAACAAGTTCGAGACATTCGCAACATATAGACTCTTCGGCTCGATGTATGATGAGATGAGGAAGTCCACATGGGCTCCTAGACTCGTCCGCCAGAGGCAGGCGATCACAGACCTGCATCGAGAGAAATTCATCACGGTTCATGGAAGAAATCCGACGGAAGATGAGTTAATATCTATCCTACGAGAGGCGGATGTTGAAAAGCCGGAGCGCGTGGTAAAGGACGGAAGCCCCCGTGGACTCGTGTCCATCTACATGGGTGAATCATCCGCTCCCGATGCGTCGAAAGAGGTATGGATCGCCGCAGACACCATACAGACCGAAAAACACATCGACGATGAAGATGACATATTCCGGCTTGTGGTGGAAGACGTTGGAGTTCTCGCGGCCAGAGTCTGCAGCCTCATATATGCACGAAACATGACGGAAGAAGAGGCCGCTTTCGAACTGGGCGTCGAGATAGACGATGTTCGTCAGATGCACCGCAAATCTCTGCGCCATCTTCGGGAATCTGAGAATATAAAGAAGTTGATGGAAAAGACGGAGAAATGAGTTGCACAGAAAAAGCAACCTGGGACTCTCTCGTCTGGCGGGGTCATTAAGCGACACTCCATGCTTTGTTATAGGCAACGCGCCTTCGCTCCTAGATATAAACCTTGGAATGGTTGAGCCATTCTTCACAATAGGAATCAACAGGGCGTACAGGGCGCTGCGCACATCCATGCTCATGTGGCAGGATCCCGAGCTGATGAAGGACAGTCGCGGAGACATAGAGAAGCTCGACTGCATACGAGCATGTCCACCAAAGGCCGATCCGGGTGGAAGGTTTCTTCATTTCAATATGCATGGATCTGTCTTCCATAAGACATCTAATCCTTCCATACTTTATGGACGAGGCTCCACTGGCCCCCTGGCTGTTCAGATGGCCGATGCCATCGGATGCAGACCTATTTTCCTGCTCGGCATGGACTGCGCATGCAGGGGAAAGACGACCGACTTCTATGGGGTCAACAGGGATTGGAAGCCCCACACGGTGCAACTGTGCCAATCAGGGCTAAAGTGGATATCCACAAACTTTGCACATGATGAAGTGATCAACCTGTCTGGAAGCCCACAAGCCCTGATAGAGACGACAAGGAAGTTCGAAAAATTCGCCAAAGGGCGTGATCACTATCTTTCTCTGTTGAGACGAAGAAGTTCGAGACTTCAGGCGTAATCTTGTAGTCAGGTCGCAGACGACCACCAATGGAGAACAACATGAATACAGATGTCGAGTGCTGCGCAGGCACAGCTTGCGGTTCGAATTCTTGCCGACCCACCCATAAATATGATGACGCCCTGCTGGCGAGCACTGAATACTTCGGTGGAGACGATCTTGCCGCACGAGTATTTGTTGACAAGTATGCTCTGCGCGACAAGTCGAACAGACTTCTAGAGATGACGCCTTCGGACATGCACAGGCGCCTTGCCCGCGAGTTCGCCCGCATCGAGGCCTCCAAGTTCAAGAAGCCGCTCACCGAACAGCAGATTTTTGACCTGATGGACAGGTTCCGATACATTGTGCCGCAGGGGTCTCCTATGTACGGAATCGGCAACCGCGAACAGTACATAAGCCTCAGCAACTGCTATGTCGTTGCCTCTCCAAAGGACTCGTACGGATCAATCATGTCTGCCGACGAGAATCTTGTTCAGATCAGCAAGCGTCGCGGAGGGGTGGGTCTCAACCTCTCCAATCTGCGCCCAAATGGAAGCCCAACGAGGAATGCAGCACGGACGAGCACCGGAGTCGTGTCTTTTGCGGAGAGGTTCTCCAACTCCATCCGCGAGGTCGGCCAGGCAGGTAGGCGTGGTGCACTGATGCTCACCCTTGACGTGCACCATCCAGACATCTCTGAGTTCACCGTGATGAAGAGAGACTTGTCGAAAGTCACGGGCGCGAACATATCAGTGATGCTTTATGATGACTTCCTGATGGCTGTCGACGAGGGTAAAACCTACGAGCAGAAGTGGCCGTGCGACTCTTCCGATCCGTCCATCAGCCGCCAGGTTGACGCAGCCAAGGTGTGGCGACTCATCGTTGAGAACGCACATCACATGGCGGAGCCCGGCCTCCTGTTCTGGGACAACATCATCAGGGAGAGCCCTGCTGACTGCTATGCCGACCTCGGGTTCCGGACAATCAGTACGAATCCGTGCTCCGAGATTCCGCTCTCCGCATTCGACAGTTGCAGGCTGATGCTCCTCAATGCATTCAGCTACGTGGACAATCCATTCACCGACAAGGCCAGCTTCAACTTTGAGCTCTTCGCTGAGCATGCGAAGATTTGCCAGCGCCTGATGGATGATCTTGTTGACCTTGAAGTGGAGTGCATAGACAGAATCATCTCCAAGGTGAGCTCCGATCCGGAGGACGAGGCGTTCCGTGAGCGCGAACTGCGTCTTTGGAACGACATCAAGGCAGCCGCTCTCAACGGAAGGCGCACCGGAACAGGATTGACGGCGGTGGGAGACACCCTTGCGGCACTGGGGATTCCCTATGCCTCGGATGAGGGTATCGCCATGAATGGAAAAATCTACAAGACTCTCAAGATTGCCGCCTACCGCAGCAGCGTGGACATGGCCCGTGAAATCGGTGCGTTCCCCATATGGAGCCATGAGAGGGAGTCGGAAAATCCTTTCCTCTGCAGGATCATGGAGGAGGAGCCTTCGCTTTATGCAGACATGAAGCGGTACGGTCGCCGCAACATCGCCCTGCTCACAACCGCTCCCTGCGGTTCAGTATCCATTCTGACGCAGACAAGTTCTGGAATCGAGCCTCAGTTCATGATAACGCCATACGTGAGGCGTAAGAAGGGAAATCCTGGCGATTCGGGCTTCCGCGTCGACTTTGTTGATCAGAATGGTGACAGTTGGATGGAGTTCAAGGTGTACCCACCGAAGGTCAAGATGTGGATTGAGGTGACAGGGGAAACCGACCTCAACAAGAGCCCATGGGCAGGTTCGTGCGCATCGGAACTTGACTGGAAGAAGCGCGTGGAATTGCAGGCTGCGGTGCAGAAGCACATCGACCATGCGATCAGTTCAACTCTCAACCTTCCCAACGATGTGACGGTAGATGCTGTTGACGAGATTTACCGAACGGCATGGAAGGCAGGTTGTAAGGGAATAACCATCTACCGTGACGGCTGCCGAACGGGCGTACTTGTCGACGAGAAGAAGGCCGCTGCCTCGAAGACGGACGAGATCAGTCCGACCAAGGCACCAAAGAGGCCTGAGACGCTTTCCTGCGATGTTCATCACATCCAGGTAAAGGGTCAGCCATTCTTCGTAATCGTCGGGTTGCTGAAGGGTAAGCCGTATGAGGTATTTGCAGCGCCGAACACAACGGATGAAAACCCATCGACGCCGCTTGTGCCCAAGAACTACACCACTGGACTGACCACCAAGGAGGCACGTGGAAAGTACAGGATCGACCTGTCCGACAAGTCAGACAACCGTCTCACCGTGGACAAGCTGAATGACAAGGAAACGGGAGACGAGGCTGCGCTCACCCGCATGATCTCGACGGCCCTGCGCCATGGAGCGGACATACAGTTCGTCGTCCAGCAACTTGAGAAGGTCAAGGGAGACATGACGAACTTCAGCAGGTCTGTCGCCCGTGCGCTGAAGAAGTACATACCAGACGGCACGGAGGTGACGGGTGAGACATGCGAGAACTGCGAGAACAAGGACAAGTGCAGCCTGGTCCGACAGGAAGGATGCATCATGTGCAAGTCTTGCGGTTGGACCAAGTGCAACTGACGGAGGCATAAATGACAGTCATCAATTTTGAACTTGAGAGCGGAGCGCAGCCACCTCGCAAGGCGCACCCCGACGATGCGGGCTGGGATGTGTATGCCCGCGACGACGGAGAGATGGTGTACGACGGCGGAGGAGGGCTCATGTTCATCAGGTACGACACCGGAGTCAAATGCGATCCCGGCGGGGCCTTCCTGCTCCTGTTTCCGAGGAGCAGTGTCTGCAAGACTGACCTGATAATGGCAAACTCGGTAGGACTGATTGACCCAGGGTACCGCGGAAACATCATCGCGGTTTTCAGGGTGGTGGGTGATTCAAAGATGCCTGATCAAATCAAGAGGTACAAAAAGGGAGACCGAGTTGCCCAGCTTGTGCCCATGATGCCTGTTCTGGCAGAATTCCAAGAAAACTCCATCAGCACATCAGGGAGGGGAACTGGCGGTTTTGGCTCAACAGGTAGTTGATGGCTGATGTACAGCAGGTAGTGATTGGGTACAACTCCGCCCTCCCTGAAAGCAGGGAACTGGCGGAGTTGTATCTTTCCAGAATAGGGGCGCCATCGTCAAGGGCGGTTGCTCTCGACTGCTCTACAGATCCCGTGCTTGGGTCGTATGCGGAATTCAGGGACACGGTTGAAGTGCCGATGCGCAACTTTGCCAGGCCTGGCGTGAGTGCATACGTGCTTGGATACAGGGTACCTGTTGGATTTGCCCATGATGGGGGCTTCATATCCGCATGCTCGCGAATGTCAAGTCCGTATTCACTTCAACCTGGCAAAACAAATCCCATCTTCAATGCATCGGGCAACACAAGAGCCACGGAGTATCTCGCCGCAGGAGTTATCCCATGCTCCTCCATAGACATGCCGTCTGTGTCTGCAGTGAGAAAGATAATAGAGGCTGCAGGAATCAACGCTCTTGGAACCACTGTTTCGGGAACCCTGCTTCTCGACCCACATCCACCAAATGGCGTGTCCCACACCTATCTCGCTGCATCTCTCACAGAGTTTGAGCAGTCCATGGCTGCAGAACTGTTCCCGAACTACAGGCGTTCCGAGATTCAGCCCGCCCCGTATGATTCATCGTTTCCATTCGCAGCAGGCGACAGCTTCTTCTACGGTTGGGGACTGCAGGAGGCTAATGAATCGTACTTCCTGGCTCAGGAAGAGAAGAGGGCGTTGTTCTTCAATGCGGACTCGGGATCGATTGCGAGGGTGAGGCCGGAGGACGGAGGCTTCGCGCCATGCGTGTCTGCAGCATCGTCCGGATATCCATTCGTCATTGGTAGTGTGGGAAATGCTCCCGTGGGAGAAATCGACCCATACGACTCAGGAGGAAATGAGGCAGGAGCCCCGCACCCCATACCCCTTTTCACCTCCATCAGCGTTGGGGAATCTACCGGAGAGGCGTGGGTGCTTTCGTCTCCAAGGCTAGACACGCCGTTTGGGTGCATCGGGTGCCCATTCTCACGATTCACAATACTGAAGTCTGTCCAGAAGGACAGGCTGCCTGCACCTCAGGTCGCCCAAGAAACACAAGCGAAGATGTCCCAGCTCATCGCGAGAACCAATCATGGCGCAGAGGCCATGGACGCACTCCTGTCCAGGGTGTCCACATGGGGCGACAGCCTTCTGGCCAAGAGGATGATGCCGACGATCATGCCCATGGTCAATGACAACGGGGTGAAGGCAAGGAAGGCAAGCCTATCCGGACTCATCACCTCATACAACCATTTCATATCCCAGATCAGTTATGGGCAGATATATTCCAACGAGCCTTCATTCCTTGAGTTCATGGAGGCCACGGGGAACAAGATATCCATATCACTCGCGGAATACGCGATGGGAGGTCAGCAGTGGCTGAAGGACATGAAGTACAGCACTTTCGAGAAGCCGGGGGCGTGGATGGCTGAGTTCCAGATGATAGACATGGACTCTTCTCTAGGCTTCGTCCATTTCTATGCGGAGATATTCAACGAAGATGGGGTCAAGGTCGATGAAGCGAAGAGCTACGCGGAACCCTCCAGATGGACATATGAAGCCTTCACGGGCAGGATGCAGAGCATACCTGTCGGGGGCGTTTTCTCAGGTAGGGTGGGGGCGACGGTACGCCTGTCGTCCTCATCATCTGGGTCGTCTCTCCGTCGTTCAGAGATCGCGACAGTGAGGGTGAAGCAGATACTCAATCGACACCAGTCTTCGGATTGGATCGAGGTGCGAACGGTGGCAACGTCATGATTGCAACATATGGCCCTCTGAGACCCGGTGAATTTGCACACATTCTTCTCGTGCTCCATCGGACAAAATACGACCTGAACGAGGCAACCGAAGATGTAAAGTCTCTGATCAGGCTTGCAAGACGGACAGAAACCAACACCCTCAACTACCGTGCGCAGGAGTTCGTGGCCGGGCTTGCGCACCTTGGAGGAAGGTTCCAGGGACAGGTTCAGGGCAGAATGGCAAGGACCAAAGACATGCTCAGGGAGGCATGCAAGGTCATACGCCTCAAGAACAAGACCACTGTTGTGGAGTTCATGCGGGAAAACTTCATCGCATGTCCAAACTCCGTCCTTCCGGAACTGCTGGAAGCCTCCGGGGAAACAGAGATACCAGTAGGGCTCGACTCGGCAAGGTGGAGCGATCTATCACTGGCTATCGATGAGGTTTCCGTGGCAGAGTTCTCGGAGAGAGAGCTCACATGGTCGTGGGTGGGATCCGACAACCGACCTTTATAGCATCATCGCGTCTAGGGCGGATATGCTCTCCGCAAGTTCGCGCAGCGTATCGGGATTGCATGACTTGCCGGCTTCCATCGACGCCTTCTTGGTGGCCAGAACCGCACGCTTGAGCCCGAACGCTATGGCGCTGCCCTTGGGGGCGGATCGTCCTCGAGCTATCTTGCGAGCCATCTCTATGGCCGCCGGATCCTCGGGGACATAACGCTCCATGTAGCCTATCAGCAGTGATGCCTGCTTCTTCATGGACTCTATTTCAGAAACAAGGGTCAGGAGAGACATCTGCATGGCATCGTGCTTCGCCACCATCCCGGAGGCCAAGGTCACCGCGTTCTTGGCGTTGACGACGCTTTCAAGAAGCATCTGTGCTTCAAAGGCGCCAAAAGTCGCCTGCCCCGACTCGGTCTTTGTCTTTTCTTGACTCACGGACATATATCATTTCCTTGGGTGAATGGTCCGAAACTGTTCTCCAGCCTGTGGAAAAGGTCAAAAGCAGACCGGGCAACAGTATCTATGCATTTGTTCGCAAAGGCCTGTGCCTTTTTATCGACGACTCCAATCTCGTTTCCGTGCTTGTGGATGTAGGTCGAATACGCCCTTGCAAAAGAATTGAACCTGTAGTCAAAAAGCTGCAGCAGTCTGTTTCTTTCGACTGGATTGGAGGCAGTCATCATCAGTAGGGCATGGTCATTATTGATGTCGTTCATCAGTTCCTTGACCACGTCGGGAAGTCCATCGCATGAGGTGGCGGCCTTGAGCGATCCGAACTGACCAACCATCTTGTCCGCTATTGCCGCAAGATTACGTGCCTCCTTGTCCATCGCGCCCGTGCCCTCCAGGTAGTTGGTGACAGCGCCGAGCAGTCCGGATGATGGGTCGAGATTGGTTCCGCGGAACATGTGACCGAATGCGGGATGCGTCGTCACGGAGTCGAAAAGCCTGGAGACTGCGCCGCCTATACCCGCCTGTCTCTGAATGTAGGAATTGGTCTCTATCTTCTTCATCCGAGAAATCTCCTCACCATGATTTTGAACTGCTCGCAAGAGGCATCGAAGTAGCTGCTGCAACTCCTGATGTTTTTTATGGTGTCTTCATGGTCAAGCATGTCCTGCAACTGGGCCAGCGAGTCTGCCTCTGCAACCGTTGCCCGTCTCTTGGGGTTGTAGGAAGAACCTATCTCAGGAAGTTTTTTTCTACTGCAAGAAGACCGCAGCCTACCCCTTCCACCGAACATGCCGCCGCTCTCTGCACGCTTCAGGGTGTCACCCCTCGCCCTGTCCAGTTTCACTGCCATGGACCTGAGGATGCTGGCAAACGCCCTCTTGTCGTGATCAAGTTCTCTATCTCCATGGAGGAGACCGAGGTCGTCGAGGGGTCTGCCTGGAAGAGGAGATGCCTCCATCGAGTCAGCGGTTGAGAATATGTGCATCCTCAACTCCTCGGACATGTCAAAGCCAGCCTGGGTCAGGGATTGGTCGAAACTGTCTCCAAAAAGAGCCATCTCAAAGGGATTTTCGGCCATGAGGCATAAAAGACCTTGGAATGACGATGTACAACCTACAAAAGAAGGCGCAACAGGGGGCACAGCAGGTCGCGGCCTCCCCTGCAGAAGCCATGAACCTCCAGAAGGTCATGCAGCAGCAGGATGCGATCATAGCCAGGTTGAATGCCGAACTTCAACAGCTGCAGGCAACCGCACAAACCAACCCGCAGGCCGCCCAGCAGATACAGAATGTCACGACGCAGCTGCAGGCGGCTCAACAGACGCGGCAGCAGGCATACATGGCACTTTGGAACTACAACAATTCACTCAATGCCCAGGTGCGCACCCAGAAGCAGAGTGCAATACAGGCCATATTGGAAAACGACGACAAGGTGCTCTCCTCCATGTCCGCAGAGGAATATGTGGCGGCGAGAGACGCGTTCCTCCGCAGCGCGCCCAAGCCTGGCCAGGGAGAATCAATAGAAGAATACAGGACGAGAATGAAGGAATGGGTTTATCAATACAATCCATCAGGAGATCTTGTCGATGTTTTTGCAAACAGGATTGTTCAGATGAGGCAGCAGGAACTGACTGCGAAGCAGAACAGGCAGAAAGAAAAAGACGCCCAGCGCGCAAAAAACCTGCAGGAACAGGCAAGAAGGGCGGCACAGAGGAATAGCGCTGCCCAAAACCGGAGACGATGATGAACAACTGGTATAAACAGGCAAAGAAGGGTAAAAAGAGCACGGGCGGCAAGGAATGGAATCCCAACCCATGGGCAGTCTGCACCAAGAGTGTCGGTCGCGATGACCCCAAGAAGTACGAGCGTTGCGTGATGGATGTAAAGGAAAAGCAGGCATCCTCAAAGACCGAGAGTTGAGGAAACCTGCATGGTGGAGATGAAAAAGGGACTGCAATGCAGTCCCTTTTTGTCTATGATTGGGTTTTCATCCGCCCTGCGCTGCGGCCTGCTGAACCGCCTGGACTGCCTCATTCGGTATCACGGTGTACCTACCCGAGAACACGAACTGGCCACTGTTTGCGTCGTAGTCTACCTCTGCCCAGTACTTTCCATCGGATGCCATGTATGGGCCGTAGAACCCGTTCTCAGCAACCTGCCCGCTGGGGAACCAGTACTTTGGCTCGGTGGAAAGCGCCATTTCGACAAGAACATTCGGATCGACCTTCGGGGTGTTCGGAAGTCCCATCAGGAAATTGATGACTGCGCCAATCCCCTGACCAACGAGTGAGAGGATGCCGCCAGCGGCGCCTGCCGCGGCAGCGCCGCCTCCACCTGCGGCTGCACCCACCGTGCCTGCGGATGCCCCGGCAGGGGCGACTGCGCCACCTGCCGATGCGCCGGGAGCCTGGACAGCCTGCGCCGCCTGACCACCAGATGAATCAATCAGGTTCTTGGCCATCTCGGCAGCCTCGCGCTGTGCAGGTCTTCTGGATGCCATCCCTGCGGAGATGGCACCCATGATGGCCTTCATTCCTGCACCGTATGGATCGTTGTTTATGGTCGATATGTCGGGCTTCTTCAGGAGGCCTGCCTGGAACAGGATCTGCGATGCGTACATGATCGCCTGTGCGATACCGGTGGATCCGAGTCCGCTCGTTTCATCCGAGCCATCTGCTGGTGCCCCTGCACCTGCCGTCCCGCCACCCTGCGCGGATGCAGAGCCGGAGGAAGTTGCGCCACCAAGGCGTCCCGCCTCCTCCCTCAGGAGGACGACTGCCTTGTTCACAGCGCTGCCTCCGGTGCTGCCTCCGAGTATGTGGGGCATGGACCGGAAGGCCCACCTGAGGGCGTCCTCTTTGTTGCTCAATATGTCAGAGCCAGTGAGCCGTCCCAGGAAATAGTTAATCACCTTCAGCTGCTCAGCGGGCTCAAGGGCATCATAATGCTCGCCACCTATGCTGATGAGATGGGTCTTGCCCGAGGCAATCCATCCCTTGGCCTGCTGTGAAAGCTTGTCCCCTGCCGCCTGCGATGTGCCCTGGGCTGCTGGTGACGCCTGTGCATGCTTCATCCTTGCCATGTCTCTGAACATGTCGAGGAACTGACTGGCCTGCCGGGAGTCTGTGTAGGTCGTCAGCGGGCCGAAATTGGAGTATACCTTGTCCATGTCATTATCCCCGGTGGGCGCGAAGTTCTCCGGAAGGCTTCCATGAGGCGGCGCCATCCGCGTAGTTCAGGACATATTTCATGTCGACTGGCTGTCCCTGGTAGTCATGCGGACCTGTCCAGGCCTCGTACTCGTAATCGGAAATCTGGTTGGTCTCAAGACGCTGGGCCTGAGGGTTGTACCTGAACGGGTTGACTGGTGCTGCGGGGGCTGCCGCCGTGCCTGGCTGCCTTGTGGACTGCAGGCTGTTGACAACGCTGCCCGGAGGTGGCTTTGCTCCGGACGCCGCCATGTACCCGGCGGCAGTGGCACCAGGCTGTGTGGATCCGCCACGTCCTGCAGCAGCGCCTAGCGAGGTGGCGGCGGGGCCTCCTTGAGACCCGGCCGCCACCCCTGCGGCTGCGACATCGGTTGCTGCAGGGGCGACGGGAGATGCGGAGCCTGATGCCCCGCCAACATCCCTCGCCCTCATGCGCTGGGCTCCGGAAACTTGACCCTGTGCAACCTTGGTGGAATTCATTGGAAATCAGGTTCCTGCTGGCTTCGCTCCCGCAGCGGGAGCAGCCGCCGGGGCCGGGGCATTGACCTTGAAGTCCTTGGGGAGTTCACCGCCTGGACCCTTGCCGAGTGCATTCTGCATGGTGAGTTGCTTCTGCATCTCCTCGACCTTCTTCTGGTGGGCAGCGTCCTCCTCCTCGCGCATCTGCTGTCCACGGAGGGCAGCGGTGCCTCCCGCGACGCCGACCTGGCGAGCCATGTCGTTCATCTTCACCGCCATCTCCTGCTTCGCCGCCTGAACTGCCTGGGCGACGCGGGGAGACATGACGGCAAGTTCATCCATAGTCTTGATCATGTTCTGGTAGGACTTCTGTATCTGCATGAACTGCTGGGGGGTTATGTTGTACCCCCTGAACATCTCGCCAAGACTTCTGTTTCCGGTGGCCTTGTTCCAGAGCCACTTGCCACCCTCCCAGAGGGCGGGCACGGCGGCACCTATACCAAGAGCAGCAAGAGGAGCAAGCGCCTCTTTCTTCAACTGCGGGCGACCGCCCTCATCAGGGACGATGTATCCCTTGCGCATACCTGCTTCGAGCCACTGCTCGTTTGAAATCTTTATCATTGGTTTGTCGTTGTTCATATTTGGGTTCCTCTCTTTGGTGTGTTCACTGCCCCGTCGGGGTCGGGGTCATGGCAAGACCGCCACCGCCGAGCCCTGCGGGCGCAGGAATCCTTGGCCCGAGTATGTTCTTCTGGTTGGCAGCCTGCGCGGCAGCGATCTGCTGCTGGAGCGCAGCAAGCTGGGCTGCACGTTCCTCTTCCTGGGAGGCGAACTGCGGAGACATCGCGGTGGGCGCGGCTGTCTGCATCGCCTGCATGGTGTCGGTGACGGCGGCTCCGACGGCATCGATGTGCTCATCTATGGAACTGCTCATCCCCTTCAGCCCTGGCGAGATGCTGTTGAACCTGTCTATTGCACGCATCGCCTTCTGCTGGGCCTTCTGATCCTGCATGAACAGCGGATTGGGCGAAGCATCACCCTTGTTCAATTCTTTCAACGCTTTGACTCCCTGATAACCCAAGTAGGCACCGCCAAGACCAAGGCCTGCAAGTCCAAGTGGACTGGCCAAGGCCCTGCCTGCAAAACCAAGGCCCTTACCAAGCATGCCTTTTAGTCCTGTGCCTGCTGCACCTGCGCCTGCTGTGGCGGCGTTCGTTGCTGCGGGAACGGCTGCTGCACCTGCTGCGGGAACGGCTGCTGCACCTGCTGCGGGAACGGCTGCTGCACCTGCTGCGGGAACGGCTGCTGCAGCGTTGCCCCCAAGCCCCAGAAGAGATCCCGCTCTTTGTCCAAGATTCCTATAGAAAGCATTGCCGCCCGCCAGACCCCCAGCGAGGCTCCTTTCCTTAATGGCATTTAGTAAGTAGGGAGACGCAGCAATTCCGCCGATAGTGGCTGCCGTGCCAAGGCCGTATCCACCCTGATCTTGACCCACCTGCTGATCGATGTTGCGCGGAATCTGATATTGCGCGGTCTTGACGGGAGCCTTATCCATGTTGGCTGCGAGCTTCTCCATGATCTCGGGAGTCTGCATCGCCTTCTTCAACGTGGTGTAGGTTGCCTTGTCGGGGTCGATCCCGGCAGACTTCGCCAGGTTCCTGCCGTGCTCGGCAACCCTGGGGTCCATCTGGAGGAAACCGCGCTCAAGTCCTATGCGTATCCACTCCGGGGTCGAGAGCGCGATCTTCTGTTCACCGTTCTGTGCCGTCTTGATGTGAGCCATCTCTGCCTTCTCCTTGGTATGTTTTATGGAAGCTTGGTTCCGCTGCGCCATGCCCTGCATGACCAGTAGCGTGCGGTCGTCTTGTCTTTCGCCGTGTCACAACGGTGACGGGCGAGGAAATTCTTCTGCCTGCCGGGCTGGCTGCGCTTGATCGACAGCGTCTTCTCACCCCTTGCCTTGGCGGAAGAACCGCCGTGGCCAAAGTTCACCTTCTTGACATTGCCCGAGGAAGGATCCTTCACATACACCTTGAACTTCTTCACGTCCCCGGGAAGAATCTTGTTCAGTGCGACATCCTTGCCCTTGTGCTTTGCGGCTTCCTTCCGCAGCTCCGCGTCCTCGGAGTTGAATTCGAGCATATTTGGCGAAACCTCCAGATTTGTGGTTTCGCGGAAAATGTTCCTACTCCTCCATCGGACGGAAGGAATAGTCGATGGAGAGTGAGACGGAAACCTCGAAGAAGTGCTTCCTGCTCTCGACGCCCGTGACCCACCTGTACCTGTGGTCGCCCTCCGCCTTCCTCCTCGCAACCACCTCGTCCGCCGTCTCCCCTGTCCTGGCCCTCTCGGAGAAGATGTCCTCCGACACGGGATGGGTCTCCTCGCCTGCAGGGGCTGCCTTCTTCACGATCAGGACGCAGTCGTCCTCGGGGAGGTCGGATATGTCGACATCCGTAACCTGCATCCTGTCGAGGGGCACAGTCCCTGCATCTGCACCTCCGAGTACCCGCTGGCGGATGATCTCGGAGAGGTTGTCTCCGTGTGACTCGACAAGCGTCCGTCCGACCTCCCCCCTCCAGCGGTCGAAAGCCTCCATGTCCTCGGGGGTGACGGCTTCCGCCGACTTCATGGCCTCTATGACGAGGCGGATGACCCCTGGTGGGGAGTCGAACCTGATCCATGTGTTCGGCTTGCCGTAGCCAACCATGACCCCTCCGGAAACATCGAACTCGGCGAACAGGGTCTGGGGATGGATCGTTTCATCCGAAGCCGCGGCAAGAACCTGCATTGCGGCATCGGACGGGCTGCATTCCGACAAAACTTCCTGGAAGGTGGTGGTTTTCATGTATTGGCTCGAATCTCTCTATCTGAAGAATTTCTGCGGTCTGAAGGAAGCTTTTTTCAACTTCAGCCCCGAGGTGAGGCCGTTCTCTGTTTTTTTCGGACCCAATGGGACTGGGAAGTCAACACTGATGCATGCAGTGAGGATCATCTCGACCCCAAGGGTGCTGAGGGGACGTGACAACTCCTTGCTGTTCAGGAAGTTGACCTACAACCCTGACTATGACCCGACGATGGCCGCATACATCCCCTCATCGGAGCCCTGCTCCATCGATGCAACCTTCGTCGCCGCGGGCGGCGGGCGGGCGGGGATAAAGATACAAGGCGGAGAACTTGTATTGAACGAGCTTGAAGAAGCCCCGCCCGGAAGCGATGGGTGGGCGGCATACTGCGACGCAGACCACCCCATAAACATGAGTAAGTTTCAGCTTCCCGCAGACCAGGCGGACAGGTTCATATCACTTGCGGAAGAAATCTACGGCCTCCCCTGCTCCGTCGGAAAGCTGATCACAACCGCCGAATCGGGGGAGAAGGTCGACATTTACCAGGACTTCTGCATCCGTAAGGGCGCCACCCGCGTCCATCACAAGAGGATGAGCGACGGAGAGAAGAAGATGGCCACCCTGCTCAGGACGCTGTGCGTCAAGTTGCCCCCGTCGGGACGGAGCATGGCCCTCATCGACAATGTCGAGATGCATGTCTACTTCAGGAGACATCCACGTCTCGTTAGTGCCCTTGCAGAAAAGTTCCCCGACACCCAGTTCCTGTGCACCACCCACAGCGACGGGGTGTTGAGGACTGTTTCGGAGAGGTGGGGAGACGGAGCTCTCTTCGACATGCAGGTCTTGCACCCAGATTGGTCTGATGCCTCGGCTTCCTAGCCGGCACAGACAGGGTGGGGCCTAAACCTTCACACACCTGGCGGTGACGGAGATCACTTACGTCATCTTTTGGGAGATAAGCGGGGTGGGTCTGGCTCCGCCGACCAACCCCGCTCCCAACGTGTCCGTCTCCGCCGGACACGAGCGTTCCATTTTCTTTTTGTTTTCTTCTCACCACCCTGATACCAACCACCTCTACCACCGTCATGCTGCCACCTGTAGAGGCTATGTCCCTATGAAAACGACCCAAAATGCTTTGGTTACGTTTGTGCCACTCCTGCCTTCCTGACCATGGCGAGCATCTCTGCCGGCAGGAGGTCATCCTCCATCATGCCAGGTCACTCCCTCTCCGTCATTGACGGCTCATGTCTCCTGATCGTCCCGGGAAGGGACGGGGGATGGATTGTCTGTGTCCATAGGTGACCCCACCGATGGAATCCGTGTGGATTCCTCCGCTGTCGGTGGCAGCTAGATACATCACCATCCTGTGGCGATGCAGCAGTAGGCCCCCTCTCGGGATACCCCTGCGGGCAGTTGGAGCAGGCCTGAGCCCCTCGTGGGTCGCCCACGACCCATGGCACCTCGGGATGTTGACCAACGGCACAGGCGGAAGGTCAATCCAATTCTTCGTCATCAACCGACCCCTGTGGGGAGAAAAACGATGAAACGGGTGCAAGTTTTCATCGAGATTGCCACTCTCTCCACACTGTCAGGGGGAAATCCACCATTTTTTCAGAAGTATGACCTGTGGCAATCCCTCCCAATGTCCCTGTCTCAAGAATCAGAGACATGGCCGACGTCGCCCGCGTGCAGCCGTCGGACGGGGATTCCCTCGTCTGGAGCTCCTCGCAGGGGAAATGGGTTCCGAACGCAGGGGCAAGGTCGACCACGGCGATATCAGCCCAGCCCCCTGCATCTCCATCCGCAGGGACACGGTGGATAGACCCGGTTTCCGGAAGGGAATCTGTCTGGTACACGGACGGTGGTGGTCGCTCCGCTTGGGTTGAGTTCGGTTCCGAGGGAGACTTCCTGTCCCTGACCGCAGCGACGACACCGCTCACCCTACCATCGAGCCCAACGGTCAACCAACTGATCATCCACGGGAGGCGCAAGTGGAGGTGGGACAGCCAGGTGTGGCGCCTCCTGAGCCCGCCAAGGCTCGAGGGGTTGGCAAGCGCTGACAGCACCATATCCGTGACGACGGCATCCGATGGCACGGCAGACCTATCCATTTCCTCCGTCCCGTCTGCCGCAACCCTCGCATCAATGCAGGGATTCAGCACCTCGGAAAGTACGGACGCCAGAACTGCCCTTGGTCTGGGCTCTGCTGCAACCGCCTCGTCATCCGACTTCGCTGCATCGTCTCACACACATCCTCTTTCAGGACTGACGCAGAGCGGCGCATCCGCCGGGCAGGTCCCGCAGTGGAACGGAACGGCATGGGCTCCCGCCACCCCAGCGACAGCTGTTTCCGACGGAGACAAGGGCGACATCACCGTCTCTGGGTCAGGATCTACATGGACGATTGATGCAGGTGCTGTGGGCACCTCCAAGTTGGGTGGCGACATCACGAGCGCGGGCAAGGCCCTTCTCGACGATGCAGACGCTGCCTCGCAGCGGACGACTCTCGGACTTGGCACAGCAGCCACTTCGGCATCGTCTGACTTTGCAGCCGCATCGCACACGCACACACTTGGAAACATCACGCGAAGTGGTGCAAACCCAGGAGATGTCGCCACATGGGATGGAACATCATGGGTCGCGTCCGTCATAACGGGCGGCATTTCAGACGGAGATAAGGGTGACATCACCGTGTCCGCTGGCGGCACAATTTGGACCGTAGATGCGGGAACCATCAGCACTTCGAAACTTGGTGGAGATATAACGACTGCAGGCAAGGCGCTTCTTGACGATGCGGACGCATCGGCGCAGCGAACCACGCTCGGTCTCGGGAGTTCTGCAACCAGGAACATAGGGACAGGCGACGGAGAGGTTCCCGCATTCGACTCACTCAACAGATATCCGGCAGGCGATGGATCACTGCTGTACAACATATCATCCGGATTCCTTGATGAGTTTGGCAGATATCCGCCGGGCGATGGATCATTAATATATAATGTGGATGCCGACTACCTCGATGGATATACAAGGCAGAGGATAACAAGGGCAGGATGGTTCCACGAGTGGGGGTGGCCGAGCGAGGATCCTTATGGCGATCCGTACGAGAGCATATGCGAGAATGTCCGTTTCTGCGGATCCTTCGCCATCAGGGCGACCACTTTCGATGGATCCCCTGTGTTTGAGATAAGGGATATAGATGGAAGAACCGTCTTCCAGGTGACGGATCAGGGCCGTCTCATCAGCGAGGCTGGATTTGACGTGAACGGCGGTCACTTCTCCCCATGACCGAAAAAATTAGCATGCCCATACACTGTCTCAAGGGGATAAAGGCGTCCACCTTCTCTCCTGCCCCCGAACGAGCCGTCCGCACGCAAGAAGACCCCTCTGCCACAAAGCATCCGCGCACGGAAGCGCCCGCCGAACCATTCCATCCCATGATTTTTGATGGCGCCACCGGGCTGTGGAAGACCTCCACCGAGGAGAGGTTGCAGCCCTTTTTTGCAGAAAGCAAGAAGACATAAACATACAGCCTCGACATCGGGGCCATGAGGAAAAAAAATGCCCACGTCACGCGAGTCGCTCATAACAGTTCTTTATGGATCAACCGCCACTGGCGCTCCGACTGACCTCTACGATGGCGAGTTTGCATTCGCCAACGGTTCTGGTTCCGGCAAGAAGTTATTCATAGGTTCGGGCGGCAACAACACGTCCAACTGGGTTGGCGCGGTCATCGAGGATCAGGCGACGGTCAACTGGTCCAGCGTCACGAGTGAGAACAACAAGCTGGCGACGCAGTATGCCGTCAAGTCGCTTGCTTCGAATTATCTTCCGCTGTCCGGCGGCAGCATGACGGGCGACATCACTCTCGGGACGGCGGCCGAGCTCAACTTCACCGCGACGGGCGGCGGTGGTGGAACAATAAAGATACAGGCCCCTGCGGCAACCACGTCCAATGCGGCATACACCTTCACGCTCCCCGTCAATGACGGTGGTGCGAACGAAGTACTCACCACGGATGGCAATGGTGTACTCAGTTGGTCAAGCGCGGGTACAGCCACGAACGTCAGTGTTACCGATGACGATGCAAGCACCACTGCATATATTGCCTTCACGACGGCCACAAGCGGTGCAACCGCGGTTCGCGTCGACAGCGATGGCATCACATACAATGCATCGACGGACACTTTGACCCTTGCCGGAGACATTCAGGTAGAAGGCGGCGACATTCGCACCGCAGCTGCCACTGCTACAGTTTTCAATGCGAGTGCATCAACCGTGAACATCGGTGGTGCTGCAACAGCTATGACAATGGGTGACTCGACGAGCTCCACGGTAACCATCCGTGGCGGTACGCTCGTCGGCAACCTGACCACCCAGAATCTTTTCAACACGACGGCAACCACTCTCAATATTGGTGGTGCTGCCACTGGCATCACCATGGGTGACTCAACAAGTGCCACGACCACGATTCGTGGTGGCACACTTGTTGGCAACACCACCACCCAGAACCTTTTCAACACCACCGCCACAACCCTGAATGTCGGCGGTGCAGCCACAACTATCAATATGGGCGTGGCTGCAGGCACAGCGAATATAAAGTCGCCGAACATCAACGTCGGCACGACTTCGGACAGCACGGTTGCACTGACTGTCCCCGGCTCTGGGCCAACCACTGCAAACTTATTCAATACCAACATAACCACCATGAGCATTGGTGGGGCTGCAACCGCGCTCACCCTTGGTGCGACTTCGGGCACCGCCAACATACGCAACGCGACGCTCAATCTTGGCAACACGACTGCTTCAGTCACCACGACAAACACGGGTGGAAGCGCCACGACAAATCACCTCACGCTCGCCCCGTATGGTGAGGTCAGAATCCAGCCAACCGCAGGAACTGGGATCGGAGGCACCCGCCCATCTATAGTTGTCCAAAATCCTGACACCGGAACCGCTCAGGTTCAGATATCAGGTGGAGACCTGTACCTCGGCAGGACGAGTCCAGACCTGTCAACGTACACAGGTTCTACCATCATATTTGAAGGAGACACTGCAGCTGGCGGTCTCACCACAACCCTCAAGGTTGCTGATCCGACAGGCTCAAGCAAGACCATCACCCTTCCCAACAATACCGGAACTGTAGCTCTCACTGCGGACAAATTGAGTGCATTCTCCGCCACGACATCTGCGGAGCTTGCAGGCGTCATAAGTGACGAAACAGGAACCGGATTGCTGGTTTTTGGCACATCTCCCCAGTTCACCACAAGCATCACCACGGGGAGCAGTACATTTGCCCTCCTGAACACCACGGCGACAACGGTAAACTTTGCCGGTGCAGCCACAGCGCTCACCATGGGCGATGCAACCACCGCTACGACCACGATCAGAGGCGGAACACTGGTTGGCAACACCACCACCCAGAACCTTTTTAACACCACGGCAACGACGCTGAATGTTGGTGGCGCGGCAACCGCAATCACCATGGGCGATTCGACGACTTCCACCACGACCATCAGGGGCGGAACGCTCGTCGGCAACACGACGACACAGAACCTGTTCAACACGACGGCCACCACACTCAACCTGGGCGGTGCGGCAACGACAGTGAACATTGGTTCATCTAGTGGTTTAACAAATTTTGGAGGCGGCAATGTCAATATCAATGCCAGCACCAAGACCATATCTACCGGCGTAGACGACGCAACCCTGACAATAAGTGCTCCTGGATCGGTGGCTGACTATTCATCTATCAGTTTGACAGGAAGTGGTAATATCACTCTCGATGCCTCGACTTCCACCTATGTTTTCACTGGTGCTGGCGCAACCTCGGTAAGTGTCACTTTGGAGATGCCTGCCACGGCCACCATAGGAGATTCGGCAACAGGCAACACCACGCTCAACCTTGCCACCGCGGCCACAGGGTCGGGAAACACTAAAGTTGTAAATGTGGGTACTGGCTCGGCAGCCGGATCAACCACCAATGTCAATATTGGCTCTGCAAACGGCGGTACGGTTGCAATCGGTTACAATGCCACAGTGGGAAACGATCTCACCGTCACCGGAAACCTGACAGTTTCTGGCGACACAGTCACCCAGAATGTCTCCACCCTCACGGTGGAAGATCCGCTGATAAAGCTCGCCAGTGGTAACAGTACCACCGACATACTTGACATAGGTTTCTACGGCCTGTACGACACCTCAGGTTCACAGGACCTGTACTGCGGCCTGTTCCGCGATGCGACCGATGGAAAATTCCGCCTCTTCGCCGGGTCGCAATCGGAGCCGACAACTACAGTGAACACATCCGCCACGGGGTACACGGTCGCCACCCTTGTCACGAACATAAGCGGTGGAACCTTCTCCTGATCTCTGATGTCCACGGGCGGGTGTTCGGACTTTCTCTCGTTGTAAGGTTGTGACATGCCAATAACCCGTGAAAGCATAATTCAGAACCTGTACTCGACTACAGCAGCCGCAGTACCTGATGCCAATCTTCAGCTGGGCGAAATAGCCATAAATGCTGTCGATGAGGCAGTGTTCATCAAGAATTCCGGCGGTACCGTCAAGAAACTATCCGCCACCTCAGACCTTACCAGCAACTTTGTCACGCTGTCGACGACGCAGACGGTTTCCGGGGACAAGACATTCTCCGGGACGGTCACGCTCAACAATGGACTGGTCTTCGAAGGGTCAACTGCGGACAACTATGAAACCACCCTCACGGTGGTTGACCCCACCGCCGACCGCACCATCACATTGCCAAATGTCGATGGAACGGTGTGGACATCCGGCAACGACGGCGCGGGAAGCGGGCTGGACGCGGACAAAATCCACGGTATTCCCGGCGCCATATTCAGTTCCAACCTTGCCACCGGCATACTCTATGGCGGCGTTGTCACAATAAATGCAATCGACAACTCCAAGTTCGACGTGTCTGCCGGCAAGGGGCAGATACACGCCGCTGGCGCCAGCCTGACGGCGGAACCCTCCCCCTCATACACAACGGTTACATGGTCTGCAAAGACTTCACAGACTCTCACCTACCTCGCCACCGCCGAGACCACATGGCTGTACATCGATTCTAGCGGGAATCTCCAGCAGCGAGATTCATACTATACAGACCAGATAATAGAGGAAGACATAATCATCGGCGCGCTGATACATCCGAATCACAGCACGATCACGCTCGCACGGACGATCCCGAACACCGCGTTCGCCACTGACAAACAATACGAGCAGTTCATACGCTCTTTCGGTGCAATCAAGATTTCTGGACATACGATAGAGGCAAACGGTGCCAACCTGAAGCTGAACAGGACGGCCGGAAAGGCGTTCGCCCTCGGCAGGAACTGGATCAATGATCCTGACAATCCGAGCGTTGTGTCGGATCCCGCGCAGACGGACTGCGTTTTCTACAGGTACCGACGCGGCGCAACCGCAGGAAGCTTCATAACTCTCACCGGGCAGACGTCCATAGACCCTGCGCACTACGATGATGGTTCGGGGACACTGCAGACGGTCACATCCAACAAGTGGACCATCCAGAGGCTTTTCTTCTTCCCGAGCACGCCCACAGTCTTGGGGGTCTACTATGGACGGGCTCTGTACAACAATCAGGCGGAGGCGGCCCAGAACATATTCCTTGAGCCCTTCTCTGAGATTGACAACACGGCAACGAATGCAATATTCGTAGGCTACCTGATAGTCCGTGGGGGGGCGACCAACCTATCCCTCTCAGCGGATGCAGTGATCATCCAGGCAGGAACATTCCGCAACACCGCGGGCGGAGGCGGAGGGGTCTCCACCGTCAGCATCGGCGATCTGAGCGATGTGACGGTTACGGGGGCTGCGAACGGAGACCTGCTCACATATAGCTCAGGAGAGTGGATAAACAGCACCAAGGCGGCGCTGAGCCTGGCTCTCACCACCGGAACCCTTGGCCAGTTCTCCGCCACCACGTCTTCCGACCTTGCGGGTGTCATCAGCGACGAGACAGGCTCCGGCTCCCTTGTCTTCGGCACATCGCCAACAATAACCACCAGCATGGTGGCCGGCGGCTCATCTTTTGATCTGATCAACACGACGGCAACGACGGTAAACTTCGCTGGCGCCGCAACGACTCTGTCCATTGGCGCTGCCACTGGTACGGCGACAATAAACAACGCCAATACGGTTGTCGCTGGCGACCTCGCCGTCAACGGCGCTGACATCACGACCACCTCGACGGGTACAGCGACGGTTTTCAACACGAACGCCACCACGCTGAACCTGGGTGGGGTTGCAACCGCCATCACCATGGGTGATTCGACGGCTGCGACGACGACAGTCCGTGGCGGAACGCTTGTAGGAAACACGGCGACGCAGAACCTCTTCAACACGACAGCCACCACCCTAAATTTTGGCGGAGCGGCCACCACCCTTTCGATTGGAGCAGGCACCGGAACCGCCACGATAAACAACGCCATCACGGTGGTCGCCGGAGATCTGGCCGTCAACGGCTCCGACATCACGACCACAGGCACAGGCACTGCCACCCTTTTTAACACAAATGCCGCCACGCTCAATCTTGGTGGTGCAGCCACTGCCATCACGATGGGCGATGCAACAACCGCCACGACCACTGTCAGGGGTGGCACGCTCGTTGGCAACACAACGACACAGAATCTCTTCAACACCACAGCCACGACGCTCAACCTAGGTGGTGCGGCAACAACGCTATCCATCGGAGCCGCGACAGGGACTGCGACAATAAACAACGCCAACACGGTCGTGGCAGGCGACCTGGCTGTTAACGGATCAGACATCACCACGACAGGCACCGGTACTGCAACCCTATTCAACACAAACGCCACCACCCTAAATATTGGAGGCGCTGCAACAAGCCTGACCCTTGGCTACAACAGTACCGGGGCGTCGACCACGAATATATCCACTGGTGCTGTAGCTTCCGCAACAACGAAAGAGATAAACATCGGCACAGGTGGAGCGTCAGGATCCACTACGAACATAAACCTTGGCTCGGGCAACGGCGGAACTGTAACTGTAAACAAGGACCTGGCGGTCACCGGCAATCTGACGGTGAACGGCACCACGTTCACGGTGAACTCGACCACCATGACGGTCGACGATCCGATCATCACCCTCGGCGGCGACACCGCCCCTGGAAGCGATGACAACAAGGACCGTGGCGTCGAGTTCAGGTGGCACAACGGCTCATCCGCCAAGGTCGGATTCTTCGGCTATGACGACAGTACGGGTCGATTCACATTCATTCCCGATGCCACGAATACGAGTGAGGTATTCAGCGGTACGCTCGGCAACATAGACGTTGGAGATGTGTACATAGGCGGAACGGCATCTACCGGAACAGGTGGAGTGGTGCGTGCCACCAGTCCCACGCTTGTCACGCCTGCACTCGGAACCCCCACTTCGGGAACACTGAGCAGCTGCACGGGACTTCCGCTCACCACTGGAGTGACAGGGACGCTGCCGTCGGGAAATGGAGGCACCGGGCAGTCCTCCTACACTGCAGGCGACACGCTCTACTATGCGACGGGCACGAGCCTGTCCAAGCTGGCGATAGGAACTTCCGGCCAGGTTCTGACCAGCACGGGGACTGCGCCCGCATGGACGAGCACGAGCGCAGTGACATGGTCCGCCGTCACCGCCGACCAGACGATAGGCGTGAATACTGGCGTGCTAGCGAACAAGTCTTCCGGAACCCTAACCCTGACGCTGCCCACCACCGCAGCGGTGGGAACCTCCCTGAGGGTGAGCGGGATGCAGAACACATGGCGCGTGGCTCAGAACGCCAGCCAGAAGATCAACTTCGGCAAACTCTCGAGCACCACCGGAACGGGCGGCTACATAGAGAGCAACAACGCCCGCGACTGCGTTGAACTTGTCTGCTGCGTGGCAAACACCGAATGGAATGTTGTCGGGTCTATCGGCAACATAACAGTGGCATGACGACTTTCACAGGACTATCCAGCATAACCGGCCTTGGGAGCATGTCGTTCACAGCAGCCCAGGCTCACCCCGTCCCCGCTGCAGGCGAAATAGTATTTACTACAAACTGGGGCAGCGGCAAGACATTTGGACTTCAGTATGGGAATGATCAATTTGGCGGACAAATTTCGTGTTTTGTAGAATCAACAACTGGTTATGTGAAAGTTGAATGGTGGGATGGCACATCTGAGGTTAAAGCACACGGTTCAGACGGTGCATATTTCAACAAGTATTTCTCGGCTGTAAACTATGCAAGTCCTGGGAATGCATCAGCGAATCTTGTCAAACAGGTCACAGAACAATATGCGAATGTCCCAAAAGATGTAAGGTTTTACGCATGCACGTCACAGGGCACAAAGAGCGGTATCATTTTAAAAGTCGCTCTCTCCGAGAGCGATATTTCTTACATTGACTGCTCTCAGTGTTCTTCCCTCACACATCTGCAGTGCTACGGTCAAATGTATGATTCAGGTTCGCCAAGTTATTCTTCATCATCATCTCTAGAACTAAATCTGAACAACTGCACTTATCTTACATATCTTAAGGCTGGTCAATGTGATATTTCATCTATCGATCTATCCGACTGTTCATCATTGATTAACATGGATTTTAGAGATAATCCTACAGGGGGATACTCATTTCTTAACCCTGTTAAGAGTATTGTTGAATATCTTGAAATCGGAAACTCCGGGGGCAGCTCGTTGGACTTGTCAAACGCGTCCAGTCTCATAAAGTTGAACATTTACAACATTTCCGAATCAGTTGTTAACCTATCTAATTGTACAAATTTGAGATGGTGTTACGCAAATGGCAGTGCCTTGGAGTCTTTGACAGCAACCAATGTTGGCGCCGGTATGGATTATTCGAGCTATTCCTCTTATTCCTCGATAGGGAGTGGATTTTCTCTAAACAACTGTAATCTAGATAATTCTGCTTTAAACGCTTTTTACACATCATTGGGCTCAGGCGCAGGCTTGATAGCGGTGTCAGGAAACCCTGGCGCAAGCGGAGACGACCCCAGCATAGCCACGGCAAAAGGATGGACTGTTTTGGGATGAGATATTTTAAGACACCAAAATACAGCATAGCTTTCATACCCAAAAGTGGTTGTTCAACGCTTGCAAGGGCGGTCATATATTCCTTTCAGCCTGATCAAGAAGATTTGGTACAGGGCGGTGCTTATCCTCAGGGCAAAGGACCTGACAGTTCTCAGTGGCAATGGCTGGCGGATGTGGAGATAGGCGCCTCCCTTCCTGTTCTCGCCTTCATACGCAATCCAGTTGAAAGATTTTTATCTGCCATGATCCAGATGGGTCAAGAAGATGTTGAGTCAACAATATACTCCATCGAGAATCGATCTGAGCTGATGAGAAAAAACGGCAAGTCATTCCGACCGCATATAAACCCTCACTTCCTTCCTCAAATTTTGTGGGTCACGCCAACAGCGAAGTTGTACCGTTTTCCTGATCACCTGGACGAGGGAGCGGTTGAAGTCGGTTTCCAACTTCCGCTGCCCGTCATCAACGCCGCCAGGCGCCCAAAGCCTGTCCCTTCCCAGTCGCAGATCGACCGAATACTCGAATATTATCACGAGGACATGTCACTATACCAGTCTATTTCCCAACCGGGGATCGTCACGGGAATGGTTGCGCAGAGAAACTACGAAATACCAACCAGGTTCGGGCAGTCCATGATGGACGGATTTACTGGGCAGCCGTAGCCGGAGAAGAGTATAGATGGCAAAGCAAAATTCAGTCAACCTCGACATCACGAACAACTCCGACGGATTCGACATATCCGGAGGGACGACGTCGCGCAAGCTGACTGTCAGCGGCGCAGACATCAGCCTGACTGGCTCGGGCTCTGCCACCCTCACCTTCCCCACCACGACTGGTACCGTTGCCCTTGTCCCAGGATCTGACACGCAGATTGCATTCAATGACGGTGGATCCGCCCTCGGCGGCGACTCCGGTCTCACCTACAACAAGACAACGGACAGCCTTACGGTCACGGGCGACCTCGCCGTCAACGGTTCTGACATCACCACGACAGGTTCCGGCACTGCAACGCTTTTTAACTCAAACGCCCTCACACTGAATCTTGGCGGTGCGGCCACCGCCATCACGATGGGTGATGCCACGACCGCCACAACCACTGTTCGTGGAGGCACGCTTGTTGGCAACACGGCGACGCAGGCCGTTTTCAACACAACCGCCACCACCTTGAACCTTGGCGGCGCAGCCACTGCCATCACCATGGGTGACTCGACGAGTGCCACGACCACGATTCGTGGCGGAACGCTCGTGGGAAATACAGTCACCCAGGCTATTTTCAACACGACGGCTACAACGCTCAATCTTGGCGGAGCGGCGACCGCGATCACTATGGGCGACTCGACGAGCGCCACTGTCACCATTCGTGGCGGAACCCTTGTCGGCAACACGGCCACCCAGAACCTGTTCAATACGACGGCAACCACGCTCAACATCGGCGGCGCTGCCACAGCTGTCACCGTCGGTGCCAGCGCTGGCACCACGACCACCGTCCGCGGCGGAACCCTCGTCGGCAACACCACAACCCAGAACCTATTCAACACAACCGCCACCACATTGAACCTTGGCGGATCGGCAACCGCGCTGACAGTGGGTGCAACAACCGGATCTGCTGCGCTCCGTAATCCGACGCTGACCCTTGGCAACACGACATCGACGGTGCAGACGAACAGCGGGTCGTCTAACAGCATCACGTTTTCTCCATATGGAAACTTCGTCGTCGCGCCAACGACCAACCCCCAGTCCGATGGAGATTTCGCCACCCTCACCGTCACGAACACCCAGGGTGGTGGACAGGTTCAGATAACGGGAGCAGACCTGTACCTCTCGAATCGTTATGATGGATTGACAACTTATCCGTCCACCATCATATTCGAGGGAACGACCGCCGACGCCTACGAGACGACGATTACCGTTACCGATCCGACTGCAGACAGGACAATAACCCTGCCCAATGCCACGGGCACCGTTGCGCTTGTCTCTGGCTCCGACACACAGGTGATGTTCAACGACGGGGGTAGCGCCCTCGGCGGAGACTCCGGCCTCACCTACAACAAGACGACTGATACCCTGACTTCTGGCAGTGTTTCAACGACGGGACTCGAGGTGAAGACCGTTGGCGGAGACGAAGGCGGGCAGATAGACTTCGGGATTCCGGCGACCAACACAACCCTAAGTTCCGGTGTGGCAATAGATGTATACCAGAACAGGGTTCGCATATTCGAAAAGGGCGGAACAGCTAGAGGCGTATACATTGACCTGACTACTGCCGGTGCCAGCGTCAGCACAAACCTGTTGAGTGGTGGTGGAGGCGGCACGCCGGGGGGTTCTGATACCTATGTGCAATTTAATGATGGCGGATCCTTCGGCGGCGACTCCGGTCTCAGCTACAACAAGACGACCGACAGCCTGACGGTCACTGGTGACCTTGCCGTCAACGGCTCAGGCATCACGACAACTGGTTCCGGAACTGCGACCCTTTTCAATGCAAACGCACTCACCTTGAACCTTGGCGGCGCTGCAACCGCCATCACGATGGGTGACGCAACCGCAGCCACGACCACGGTTCGTGGTGGAACGCTCGTCGGGAACCTGACCACCCAGAACCTTTTCAACACGACTGCAACCACCGTCAATTTCGGTGGAGCCGCAACCGACATCACCATGGGCGATTCCACCAGCGCCACCACGACGATTCGCGGTGGAACATTGGTCGGGAACACGACGACGCAGAACCTTTTCAACACCACCGCCACCACGCTCAATGTAGGTGGCGCTGCGACGACCGTCTCCATAGGAGCTGCCACCGGTACAGCAACGATCAACAATGCCAATACCGTCATTACGGGAGACCTCGCCGTCAACGGCGGAGACATCACCACGACATCCACGACCGCATATCTCTACAATAACAATGCAACAACAATAAACCTAGGAACCGCCGCGGCTACGACTGTCAACCTCGGGACAAATGCCAACGGATCGGTGGTTAACCTGTGCAACGGAAATATAACGTTTTCTAGGACAGGTTCCGGAATGGTTTTTTATTCTAACCTCACCGATGGCTCTGCCAGCGGCATGAACATAAAGTGCAACCCAACCGGCTCTCCCATACAGATAGGCGATGTTGACGCATCTAATAATACAACAATACTGAAAATAGACGACAGCGTTGGAACAATAGCCTTCTACACGGGCAGCGGTTCGTACATCTTCCCCACCTCGAACGGTACGAGCGGTCAGGTGTTGTTCACGAATGGATCGGGCACACTTGCATGGGGTGATGTTTCCGCAGGCGTGGGAATCAGCGTGTCCGCCACAAGCAGCTCTGTCACGGTCAACCTTGACGACATATTTCTTTTCGGAAACGGATCTGACGGAGATGCAACGGTTACCGGTTCGACAACGCTCACGCGCGACATGTTCTACAATAATTTGACTATCAGCGGATCCGGTTCGATCAACACTGCAGGATTCCGCATCTTTGTGCTTGGCACATTGGATATAACCGCTGCAGCAGCGAACGCCATCCAGAGGAACGGCACTGCAGGGAACAATGCATCGTCCACAACCGGAGCCACTGCCGTTACCGCTCTTACGAGCGCAAGCGTCGGCAGCGACACTGGTTCCGGCGCAGGGGGTAGCGGTGGCGCAACGACAGGGACGCAAGGCTCTAATCCAACGGCATCTACCGTCAACAACGGCGGTCAGAACGGTGCGAGCGGGAAGGGTGGCAACGGTACGTCTGGCAACGGAGGAGCCCTCCGTGCGGCAACGACTCCGACAACATGCCCCATCAACAGGGTTGAGCACAACCTCATTCGAGGGGTGACCATAATTCATGGAGGAATCTGTGGCGCTGGTGGATCCGGAGGTGGCGGGGACGGAACCGCCGGAGGCGGTGGTGGCTCGGGCGGCCTCGGAGGTGGTGTTGTGTTCGTGGCTGCGAAGACCATCAGTCGCGGTGGGTCGACGGCGGCTGGGTGCATATCCGCAAATGGAGGAAACGGCGGCAACGGATTTCAGCCAGCCGCGGGCAACCGTGGAGGCGGGGGTGGCGGTTCTGGCGGCGGAGGAGGATGGGTCTACCTGATGTACAGCACCCTGTCCGGATCGTCCGCGTCGAATGCGGTGAGGGCGAACGGTGGTACCGGAGGCAATGGGGCGAGCGGATCCGGCACTGGCACAGCAGGTGATGGCGGAACCGGTGGCGGCGGTGGCAGGATAAATGTCTTCAACATGACGGCTGGATCGCTGACCAGCTCCGTCGGCACGACGGGAACAGCGAACACAGGCGCAACAGGAGGAGCGGGAGAAACCCTGCAGGTAACTCTCTGATATATCATGGCCGTCTACACCGACAAGTATGGAAGAAGCGTGACCGTCACTGCAATAGGAGGTGGTTCCACCAGCACACTTTCCTTCTCCGGGGTCAGCATGACTCTCGCCACCTCGCTTGTGGATACGGCCGTCAAGGCCCTGAGTTATGCGGAGGCGCATGGAGACCCAGAGGTGGAGAGGGGTGACTCTGGTCTGGAGCGTCCGGACATGGCTTTCTGGCCCATCGCGACAGAGACCACGCCCGGACTCGTCAAGCTTGGTTCTGGAGTCTCCATCACCGACGGTGCCCTCAACGCGACCGGAGGCGGTTCTTCGCTCACCTACTCGGACAATCCGCCCGGGTCTCCCACGGCCGGGGCACGGTGGATGGACTCCGCATCGGGCATCGAATTCGTCTACATCAGTGACGGAAGCAGCTCGCAGTGGGTGAATCCGATCATGAACATCGGTCTCGATGGCATATCCTACAACGGAACCATCAGCACGCTCGACATCATCGGGAACAACACCTACGGCAAGGGTTTCCGCATCGCCAAGTCGTCGGCAGGGAACGACGCAAGGGTGGCCGGCGTCCAACTCGGCGTCTCCTCCACGGCTTCCAACAACACATTCCTATACAACAACATCGGGACTTTCTCCGTCTACAACGGAAGCGATGCGACCGGCACCTCGCTGCTCTCCATGTCAACCTCCGTGACCACCTTCGGCACGCCCGTCGACATCGGGACGAGGGAGTTGCGCAATCCGATCCTGAAGGACTACGCGGAGGTCACCTCGTCTCCAAGCATATCGGGCGGAACCCTGACGATAGATTTGAGCACAGCAAATGTGTTCCTTGTCTCCCTCAATGCCAACATAACGACTTTGACCATCTCCAACACGCTGGCCACCTCGGACACCTCCACGGGGTTCACGATTGTTTTCACCGCGGACGGGACGGCGAGGACTATCACATGGCCCGAATCCGTCAAGTGGCCAGGTGGGACGGGACCGACGATGACGAGTACAAACGGGAAGATCGATGTCCTGAGCTTTGTCAGTTACAATCAGGGTTCATCCTGGCTTGGATTTGTGGGAGGACAGAACTTCTGATGTTTGGTGGAACAGTCACAAAGATATGCTCCTCGAAGGTGAAGAGTGCAAATGCGTCTGGTGACAACACTCCGAACCCCGTGAGTTGGGACGACATCAACTGCTCTGCCCAATATGACCCTGCTTGCGGTACAAGCGTCGTTCAGATCACCGGAATATCAGGTTCAATTGATATTCATCTTGAAACATACACAGGACCCCCTGGGTACGCGACAAATTTCAACTATTCGTATTACTACAAGGTATCAAACAGTTCTTTCTCTCCAATAGCTTGCTACGGCACGCCTTATGGATTCTACGAGGATTACCAATTCTATGGATATTCAATATGCAGTCAGTTTAATTCCGCTCCAGTGCCCATCACAGTCTCTAATGGTCAATATGTATCATTTGTTTTCGACGGAAACACTTTAGATATTATGGTTAAGGTTGTGAACAGGTCTGATGGGTACTCTGTGATTGACACATTCATGGTGTATCTCGACAGCTCATGCTTCCTCACATCGGCCCTCGTGTATCACATGGGTCTCGAAGACAATGGTCCCGAACTATCCGCCATGAGAAGGCTTCGTGACCATTACAGGTATGTTCCAGGCTATGACGCCATACTTGCGGAATATTCTCAAGTCTCGCAGCAGATAATCTCGAATATAGAGACATCAGGAAACACCGATTCAGAATATGGATACATCCATTCCGTGGTTTCCTCTGTCGTTGACGCCGTCGCACAGGGGGAGTGGCAGCAGGCCCATGACCTATACATGGCCATGTACAGCGATCTTAAGTCGAGGTATGCCAACTCCTGATTGGAAATAGAATCTCATGCCACTCGACTTCCCCACATCCCCATCGCTTAACGACATCTACACCTCCGGAACGAGTTCCTGGAGGTGGAACGGAACCGCATGGATCGCGCTCGGCATGTACACGGTGGTCACCGGCCCAACCGGACCCGCCGGACCGCAGGGAGCGACGGGAGCGGCAGGGGCGCAGGGACCGCAGGGGAATGTCTCCGCTGCTTTCACCGTGGCGATGGCAACGGCACTCTGACGATAAAGGGATAGAAATGAAGAAACTTCTCGGAACCGACATATCAGGATCGTACACCTTCGCGCCAGCGGGCGCTGGTTCGGGCACCATCACCTTCAGTGGCCTTCCTTCGTATGTTTCTCTGGGGCTCCAGAACATACTGCTGATCACCAACACCACCGCGAACACCATCATATACAACTTCGCGGACAGCAGCACGGGCGCCGTCAGCTTCACGAACAACATCCTTACCCTCGACGCGTCGACCACGGGGCAGTCCTCCACGGACAAGCTCCAGATATACCTAGACCTTCCCTCCTACGAGGAGTCGCTCCATGACCTCCTCCGTCGCATGAACAAGTTGCTCGAGAGCAACTCCGTCGTCGACAACAGGCTGCGTCAGAGGGTTACGATAGATGCAATAGGAAATAGTACTGCGGGATCGAGCCCCACGGAGATCACCACAACGGTTCCGGTGTCCGGAACGGTCACTGCAACGGTGAGCACAATCGCCAACGGGGTGGGTGGAGCCGTTTCAGTGGGCTCCCTCCAGTCTCCCGCACAGTCACCGTACAACCAGGTCAACAACTACTCAGTAAGCCCAATATGGGAGACACCCGTTGACCAGAGATGGCGTGTCCTTGAAGACGCACGCAACTCCTACTCAAACGCAATCAGGCGCAATCTGATATTCTCGTAAGGAAAAGACACCATGGCACTCACCAACCTCCTCAAGCCGCAGGTAGATCAGCCCGTATTCGAATGGATGCGCTTCGCCCCTGCAGCCACATCGGCTGTCTCTGCTCTCGCATCGAGCGACAGCAAGGCCAGATATATGTACTACGTGGTTGGTCAGGCCCTGTGGCGTTACGATACCTATAGTGATTCCTGGCATGAATGCGCCGCCCCCAACATTGCTCCATCGAACATGGTCGCGTTGAAATACGCACAGTTCTCCGGGCACAGGGGTCATGTCGTATCCGCCACTTCAAGCACCTTGACAGTTCCTGGGTTCAGCAAGCACGCCCACCTTCCAGATGACTTGAAGGTGCGCATCATCGCAGGAACAGGCGCAGGGCAGGAGCGGACAATTTCTTCGGTGTCCGATTCCACCATCCACGACTTCGGGGTCGTCACGACGGCATCCGCAGCCTCCATTGCGGACAGCACGAAGAAGTGGCGCGTGAACCAGTGGGACGCCTACCAGTGCCGTTTGGTGTACAGCACCGGCGCCACGCAGGTGAGGAGGGTTCTCTATAACGACGCCACCACCCTCTACTTCAACGACACGAACTTCCAGGCCATAGACAGCTTCAACAATACTGGTTTTTCAGCCGTATCTCCATACGCAGTCCCAGTGACCACTGCAGGATCTCAAACCCACTATGTCTTGGAATCGGCCGTGCTGACTCTCGACAGTTCTTGGACTGTGACTCCAGACACTTCATCTATTTATCAGATAATGTCCGGCGGTCTTTGGTTGTTCTCCTCGGCAGTGTCGGCGCCTTTCACATCGATGCAGTTTTACGACATACTCACGGACACATGGCAGAGCAAGACTCCGATAGGAGGCCATCTCACGGCTGCATTCTCAACCGAATGCTGCATCGACAGGACCGGAGAGGCCGGAGGAACATTCGTGACAAGTCAGACGGCGACATCGGGAACGTCAAGGACGCTCGTGAACTCCGGGGCGTCCATGGAGGTGGACAGGTACGCCAACCACCAGCTGCGCATAACGGGAGGGACAGGGGTGGGGCAGAAGAGGAGGATAGTTGGCCATAACGGCACGACTTTCTGGGTCGACAAGAAGTGGGACGTGAACCCAAACTCTTCGTCGGTGTATTCCATATACGGCGAAACGGACAGGATGTGGGTGAGTGGAAATGCCAGCAGTTGCATTTGGGGATACTCCGTTGAAGAGGATTTATGGTTCAATGGCCACATGAGCAGTGCCGGCATCGCAAGGAACATATCGGCAACACCAGCATCCGCTGCCGGATACGGCCCACCGCACCAGGGTTTCGGCGTGAGCGGCATCGTTTACAACGCAAACGGCATCACGGCGGTGGCTGTCAACGCGGCCGGAACGAACTACGTGGTTGGCGATCTCGTCACCCTGTCCACCACCGGCACCGGTGCAACCGCATGGGTCACGGGGGTGGGCGCAAGCGGCGCCGTCACCTCGCTCCAGTTGGCAAATTCCGGCATCAACTACACGAGCGTCACTTCGAGCGCCACGACTGGTGGTTCTGGCTCAGGACTAACCATCACCACCACGGTTGGAAAGTCTGCAGTGGTCACCACTGCCACCAACCATGACTTCCGCTTCGGAGACGGCGTGGCAATAGCAGGGTGCGCGACGGACACCTCTTTCAACGCGACCTTCACGATCATAGGTGTTGGCTCTCTCACCACGTTCTCGATTGCCGCCCCTTCGGCCACCGCATCGCCTACCGCCGCCTCATCGCAATCGACCACCTTGCTTGTGGATGCAGCGGCGAACTGGGATACGAACGAGCATACAGGCAAGATCGTCCACATACAGACGGCAGGCATATCGCCGACCACCCAGTCCCGAAGGATCACCTCCAACACGGCCACAACGCTGACCATTCCGTCCATAACCGCAGCCACCAACGGAACGGGTCGATACGTGATCCAGGAGGTCAGGGGGTTCGGGGCGATGGTGACGAATAAGATTCCCACCAAGTCTGGCATGGGGTGGGCGACGGGCGGCACGGGTACAACCCTCGTCGACTCGACGAAGGACTGGAACAACAACCAGTGGATCAACTGCAAGGTCAGGATCGTCTCAGGAACAGGTGCAGGCAACGAGTCCGCTGTGACTGCAAACACGGCCACCACGCTTACGGTCGCCTCTTGGGGCGTGGCGACTCCTGACACAACTTCAAAGTACGAGATTCTCGAATCATTCGGAGTTGTGACGACAGCAGGATCCGCGGTTGCAACCATCACGGACGCCAACAAGAACTGGACGACGAACATTCTCGCCGGAAAGAGGATGAGGGTAGTCGCAGGCACCGGTATCGGAACAGAACTTGCGATCACATCGAACACGGCCACCGTGATCACATGCGCTTCGACATTGACCACGGACACCACGACCGTCTACGAGGTTTTTGAGATTCCTGCCAGGGGCGTCGGATCAGACCTGACATGGCTGTTCGGGCTCTCGGATGCTGCAAAGAAGGGCAGGTGGCTCATAAGTCCACGCGGAGGAGCCTCCAACGCCTTTGACATCTACGATATACCATCCAACACATGGGACATCTGCCCCCTCGTGAGCCCGCAGTCGGTCACACTTACCACTGGATCTATGTATGTGTATGACGACGACGACACATACTTCTTCAACAAGGAATCAACCGGCCGACTTTATGCTTTGAACTTGGACACCTTCAAGGTCGATTCAGCAGGCACCACCCCCTATGCACAGGGCACGTCGTTGATCGGTCAGCGCATGGAGATTGTCAAGACGGATGATGGTCTCGTGTACCTTTACATCATGAGGCACAGCGGCGTCGAGATGTGGCGTGCCCTCAAGTTCTGGTGATTGGAGAAAATCATGGGATTCATTAAGAGGATATACACCCCCGACAACACTGGATGCTCTGCGGAGTACTGGAAGATATCGGAGATCAACTCCGACTGGATCGACAACATGATCACAGTGAAGTTGCTTGGCTTCATATCCCAGCAGGCGGCAGATGAGGGTAGGAGCCATTTGCTTCAGAGGGAATTTGTGGCGACGGGGGATGTTGCTCTGCAATACTTCTCCACCCTTGTCATGCAGCCGGAGGGTATTGACATACTGCATCTTGCCTACGGATTCATCAAGGGAGCCCCCAACAGCGAGTTCGTCGACGCGGTCGATGTCTGAACATCGCTACAAGAATGCCCTCGATGTAGGATACAGCAGCAATGACCTCGGCAGGTTCCGAGTTCTTGATGGCTTGAAATTCAACTCCGTGCTCGATGTCGGTTCCGGCCCCTGTCTTCTCCACGGCTGGATTGTTAGCAATCGGGTCGAAGCCTCCTACGATGCATTTGACATTCGAGCAGAATCGCTAAGCTTTTGCAGATGCCCAGTACATTTTGATTTTCCAGTGGGCAGAAAGTTTGATCTTGTCTGTCTTTTTGGAACTACCGGATACGATGCGCATCCCGGAACCGATAGGTCAAAGGAGATGTATGCAAATTTGCTCATGCTTTCAGCATCGTCTGCTTCGAGATACCTAGTTTTCACCCTTATGAAAGACTTCGAGGAGGAAGGAATTCTTGGGGGCAGGAATGTTCGTGGCATTCTGCACTATACCCGCCGCGAGGCCACCGAGGTGGCATCCTCCCTAGGCGCGTCGTATTTCACCACTCCTGCCTACCATGAATTGACGGAGCATCTTTTCATCTGTCACATGTGAGACACCATCGGAGGTCGGTCAGTATTTACATGATAAGAATGTGTGGAGGTTGCCGCAGTGGATATCTTCCATGTGGTCATTCCGCTCAAGCATGCAGCCGTGGCACGGTCGGCCTTGTTGTCTAAAATGGAAGGAAGAGACGATCTTTTCATGTGGACATGCACTCCGCGTGCATCTGCCGAGCCCATTTGCATGGCATGCGAGGGAATACCAGCCGACCTGATGAGGTATGTGGATATGCTCGATCCGGAGAAGTTCGAGCGATACTTCTTCTGGAGGGTCGACAAAGACACGATGTTGTTGCAAGAAACGAATGCTGCAGGATCTCTCAAGGATCTCGGAACAGAGGTCGACTTCAAGACCTGTGTCTCTTCGGTCGGGTACAGAATGAGGAGGATAGATGGCTAAGCGGGGCAGACCGACCAAGGTGAGTCCGCTCGCTGCGCAATTCGCCGCCCTGCGTGAGGAACTTGAGAATCAGGTTGGGGGCTCCGTCGCCTCGTCAGGCCGCGTGCCGGACATCATGGAATTCATCGAGAGTCCGGACTATCTTGGTTTGAGTCACTATGATCCGACGCCAATAGAGTTGTTCCCATTCCAGAAGATAGCCCTGAAGGCATTCTACAGGGGGACGAAGGGCAATGAGAACCTGAGGCTTACGGACGAGGAAATACAGCTGTGCAAAGATCACGGTCTTGACGACCCTGACTTTGAGCAGGGAGACCTGTTGAAGAAATACGAGAGCGGTAATCTATTTCAGGAACTGGTTCTTGTGTGGGGGCGTCGCTCTGGCAAGGACTTCGTCATCTCCATTCTCGCTCTCTACGAGGCCATGAGGTTGATAGAGACGCCCGGCGGCGATCCGCACGCCCTCTACGGGCTGTCCACGGGCGCCCCATTCACCATCATCACCATCGCGAACTCTGCCAAGCAGGCGGAAATCCTGTTCCAGGAGATGAAGGACAAGGTTCTGAAGAGTGCATACTTCTCCGACAAGATTTCGCCGGAAGGCATACTTCAGGACACCATGTTCATCATGACGCCCGCGGACAGGCGCAGGAATGAGGAGATGAAGGCGCGCGGTCTTCCCACCTCTCCCGGCAGTGTCGTCATCCGTGCTGGACACTCCAACTCCGACACCCTCGCAGGCATAGGATGCTACTGCCTCATGCTCGACGAGATTGGTTTGTACAAGCAAACCCCCGGTTCTAGCGGCGGTGAGGCCATATACAGGACGCTTGCTCCCGCGACTGCAACCTATGTCCGCACGGAGAAGTACATCGACGAGGCCGGGGTCGAGCACGAGAAGCATATCTACGACGGCAAAATCATATGCATCTCAAGCCCCCGCGGGAAGGAGGGGGTGTTCTACGACCTTTTCCGCACCTCTCCGACTGTTCCACAGCGCCTGTCGCTGAGACTTCCCACATGGGTGGTAAACACGAGACAGTCGCATGAGGGTCTGAGGAACATGTTCTCCCAGATGCAGGACGACGAGTTCAACATGGAGTTCGGCGCTGAATTCGCCGGGACGGCCGGACAGTCGTTCTTTCCAAGGGATGTGGTGGAGGACTGCTTCAAGGCGAATATCCAGCTGAAGGAGTACGGCGATCCTGGGCAGTTCTACTTCTGCCACCTTGACCCCGCCACCTCGAGCCACAATTATGCTCTCGTCGTATGCCACAGGGAGCAGTACATCAAGAAGGACACTGGTAAATCCGATTTCAAGGTCGTGATAGACCATATTAAGTTCTGGCAGCCCTCCAAAGACAAGCCGATTGTGAACGAGGAGATCGAGGCATACATCAAGAAGTTGTCGCGACGCTTCTATTTTTCACAGGTTTCATTCGACCAGTGGAACTCTGCGTCCAGCATCAGAGCCCTGCAGGCGGTGGGAATTCCTGCAAAGCTGACCAGATTCACCAAGAGGCACAAAATCGTCATCTACGACTACCTCTATGACCTTGCATCTAGCGGCCGCCTGCACATACCTCATCACGAGCTGCTCAAGAACGAGATGCTCTATCTGCAGAGGAAGTACATGCCAACAGGCTATCGGGTATTCCCGAAGCGGGACGGAGGCATCAAGACCGATGACATCGTCGATGCTCTTGCCGGGGCGTGTTTCGCCACATCCGAGCGTGAGGAGACTAGGCTCCCGCAAGGTAGGCTGGCACGTTTGTCAGTAACAATGGGTGCAGACCAGACCGTCTGGAGATCAATGCAGGGGGCGCCGTATGGCGTAGGCCCTGGGGAAAAGGTCTCCAAGGACATGGATCGCAGACTTGGGAGATAGCATGTTTAACCTTTGGAAAGCCATCAAGAACGCAATTGTGACGAAGACCGCATCCCGCGAGCAGGACTTGGAAAAACTCAGGGAGGATGGAGACCTCAAGCCCATGGACGGAGACAGCATCCCGTATGCTCTTTCTCAATCGCACGGGGACGCCCCCGACCGCAGCGTGGCGTCAATGCTGGAAGAAGATCGCGTTGATGAGGTGGATCAGGTCGTGGAGGCAAGACTTGGTTCAAAATCCGCGGAAGACCGTGGTCTTGTCTCCTGGCAGGACAGGGAGGACAGGCCTATATCTGACATCAACCTTGCCAGCGAGGGTTGGGACTCAAAGTTCCGTGAGGCATATGCTGCCGCCAAACGCGGAGAGCGCGATTTGTTCTCACTTCACTTTGATCCATCCAAGCCTCTGGTCAAGGCCGTCCCCGACGCAGATTCTGGTATAGCGAACCGTCCAGGTCGTGTCACAGACTACGGCGGCATACCGCTTGATGATGCAAAAGAGAATCTCAAGAACATCGGGAGGCAGCCAGTCGTCAAGGCTGCCCAGGCAGAACTTCTCGACATCGACCGACGTGCATTCGAAATACGAGTCGCCGCGGCGATGGACGGCAGGCAATTGTCCAGTCACGAATCAGAAGAACTTGCCGGCCTGTCGTCTCGAAAGCGTGCCCTCGTCGAGGTGTGCCTATCTGACATCGGGGGCCTCTGATGTTCATCATCGCCAGTCAGAGTGCCATGGAGAGGCGTGCAGGCACTGGTACCACCATTCCAGCCACACTGATTGACGAAGAGGACCGACCCGATCCATATCGCCTGTACCGTGCCCCCAACTCAGGCGAAGGTTACAAAATGGTAACCCCAATGTCTCAGGGTATGCCTGGCACCCCTCCGGATGCTGGCGCTGACTTTGGTCTTTTCTATCAGGGAGAGGGGGACCAGTACGTGGCTCCCGTCGAGGGGGATTTCGACAATGGAGACCCTGAGGATCCGTTCTCGGGACGAAAAAGGGACGAGGGTGAGACTGAATATGGAGTTGGCCACCAAGAGATCGGCTGGGCATCGCCATCCTCTCCTCTGTCAGCGGAGCGCAGGGCATTTGAGCGAGGCCCCGACTCCGGTAGTCTCCAAGAACTTTTGAGAAAGAAGCGTGCACAATGATCAAGATAAGGGTTTCCTCAGAACTTAAGGGCGAACTTGTACTTTCTGCTATCAGGGCCAAGTTGCGCGCCGGTTCGGTTGTGGAGATATCCGAAGATGCGGCAGCAAATGCAGATGTCCTGTGGGCGAAGAAGAAGGGCTACATATCTTTTGACTCAGACACTGCAGATTCTGCGGAAACCCGCTCGTCATCTGGAGACCAGGTCGAGTTCATCAATGCCATGAAGGGAGGGGTTACCATTCCTTTCTTGGGAAAGACCATATCTTCCCAGCAGCGCTTCATCCTCAATAAGGATGACAAGAACATGGAAAAGGCGATGAAGCTCGTCGAGGCGGGCTATCTCACATGCTCAAACCTTGCATCCATTCCAAGTCCGTCTGTCGCAGCCAAAGTGCAAGAAAAGAAGCCCGCGAAGAAGGGTGCACGCAAGACATTCAGAAGGAATAAGTCTGGTGGAGAGGCCGAGGGGTCAGCCGAAATCTTCGGGCTGATGAATACAGAGGTCACCTGATGGTCAGACTTGCTACCGACACATTTTCACGCAAGTTGAAGAAGCTCAAGCGTCGAAACAACTCGCTGTTGTGTCGATATTTCACCCTGCTGTACGACAAGCAGTATGCCAGTGACCTGGTGGGGGAAAATTGCAATGGCAACTCAGACCCCGTCAAATCCTGAAGAGGCCATCGCAGAACTTTCTCGCCTTGGCGTGATGGCAGGCAAGGACATGGTTGCCGATCCACAGATCGGGCGTTCCGTGGTTCGTGCAGAATATCCCAAAGCCCTTCAGGATGCCGCGGATGCCATAGTCGTTCAACTTGAATCCATGTGGGATTCGGTTCACGATCTGCTCTCCCGCATAGCTCCTCCCGGATTCTGCTCGCTCTCCGCATCGAGGATGTCGGTGGCAGCACTCGAATCGCTCTACAGCCTTGCGTCGAGATCGCCGCTTGCAGACAGGCCTGTGCGAGAGGCAATCGGACAGTTCTTGTCATCCGTCGATGTATCCACGATATCAACGCCCGTTGCATCGGAAATCTCTGCGATGCTCTCCAGGATTTCATACCACGAATACATGGTCGGCAGATTGTCATACAAATCATGGCTGATAGATATGGCGTATCCTGCCAAGTTTGCGTCGGTGATGGATGGTCCATATGGTAGGCTTGATCTTCCGATGGGAGACCGTGTCATCCCATGGCGAGATATCGAGGAGAGCATAGAGGGAGATTCTGTCGCCAGGAAGAGCCAGACACGGTATAAGAGTTGGCAAGAGGCATACAACGAGCCCCGATTCAGGCAGGGATTCTATTGGCGCGAGCTTGCGCAGTCTCCCTATCTGATAGACGAGGCAAAAAATGAAAGCCCCTATCGCTATAGGGAATACCTCTGGAGGCATTTGGGATGAATGAGAAAAAAGCCAACAGTTCTATACTGGATTTCCTCATCCGAGAGAGGCAGGAAACCCCACTCTCGCGCTTCGGCGATCCGAAGGGAAAGGCTGCAAAGGTTCTTTATTCCCTTTTTAAGTCTGGAGAGGCCGGGGTTGAGCCCATGACATTCAGACGTCCAATCGGTGTCAGGACGGATGAAATCGTTGAGTTGGAGAGGTTCGGTTTTGCAGAGTGGCATGGAGATACGATCAAAATCACCGCGAGCGGCAAGCGCCTGCTAGAGGCGGTGATACTCAATGATGACGATTGCGTGTTTGCCATCAGGAACACTGCGAAGACCGGCATACAGAGGCCATGAAGTCAATAGTCATCTATCCTAGACCTCCTAGGCAGAGCTCTGTCCAGGAGAGGAGGTGGAGCATGGATGACATCGTCAGGCATGCCCGCATCGCGGGTGCCGATGTGTTCCGCAGCGGTTCTGGATTCAGGTTTGAGTTTGACGACGACTCGGATGCAGATTCATTCTCCGAAAGGGCTTCGAGAGGGGGTTTCAGGGTTGCCGAACAAGACTAGCGGAATATCTCGCGTGACCGTCGAGCTTGCAGACCGCCCCCACCTGCGGGAGCGCGGCCTGATGTTCAGAGACAGGCTGGATGACGGGTCCGGTATGGCTTTTATTTTTGATCGACCCGAGCGGCTCAGTTTTTGGGGCATGAATACATTTATGCCTCTTGACATCGCTTTCGTTAACTCTCAAGGAAAAATCGTGTCTGTTGGGAGGATCAAGCCTCATGACCTTACTTCCGTTGCGTCCTCCGAGCCATGCACCATGGCAGTGGAACTTCCCGATGGATGGCTGTCCCGAAATGGGTTTCGGGTCGGGGATGAGTGCCATTTGAGTCGGGAGGAAAGTCCTCCATGCTGCATATTTGCGAGAAAGACAAAGTTCGCCCAGTCTGCTCCCGTCCCTAACTCCGTGAATCCCGAGGCTGTTGATCGGGACTCTATTCCCGAGGCAGCAGTCGGTGCGGATGAAGGTTCGGGCAGCTCCGTCCCTCCGCCCCAGGCGGAGGCTCCTCCTGAAAAAAGAGACGAAGTTTCCTCGGTTCCGGCCAGGCAGGGGGCGGATTCGGCTGTTTCACAAATCCCCGTCCCAGATTTCGATGGGGTCGGAGGTGCGGTGATGTGGGCCGTTGCCAACCAGCAGTCCATGACCATAGAGTATAGAAACGAAAGGGGCGAGGTTAGGGTACATAACATAGAGCCGCATGGCATGCATTTTTCCGAACATTCCAGGCGTCAGGTCGTTGCGGCCTGGGACGAGGGGGTGGGTGCCCCCAGAAATTTTCTCATGACCAATATCATGCGGTACTCCTTCCCGGGAAGGACATTTACAAGGAAATTCGTAGTTGCCTAAAGCCATGCCACTTTCGACGATCATCAAGGACATTGTCCTCATAGCGAACGGACGCGATGCACGCGGAGACCATGAGGTTGCAGAAAATCTGGACAAGATTGCAACCGATCTCTCCATGATTAAGCAGGCTCAGTATGCCGGAGTGCAGGGTACCGCCGTGCGCAACGGCAGATGCTGGCAGGGATGTTTCCGTCACAAGAGGGCCGAGGGCATGCAGCCCTCGGAGGCATGGACTAAATGCCATGAGGAGTACGTGGAGGCGATCAGCGGAAGCGCAAAGGAATGGGGCAAGTATGCTTCATCCGACGGGTCTAAGTCCGGCTGGGAACCAGAGCCATTCGGTGGATCAGAGTCTCTCAGCCATGTGATCAGGACTAAGCTGGCATCTGGAGATGCACCCGAAGTCGCAATCCCCGAGTCGGTGGCTGAACACCTCATGGCCATACCCGACCGTCTGGTCAGGTGTGCGAACCAGATGGGTGTGATCGCATCAGGCCTAGATGAAGATGATCTCGCTGCGAGTGGGCGCCTGCGTGTGGCAGCGTCCGCCCTTCGTGACGAGGCTTGGGAAATGACTAAGCAGTCTATACCGAACGAGGTGTGACTGCGGTTGGATAGAAAGAACAGGAAAAGGAGCAACAATGAGATTCTTCAGCAACAAGATCAGCGTCAACAACACTTCTCGCAGCTTCAACGACATCATCAGTGATGTAGCAGGCGGCATGAAGAAGCAGGCATCTGCTGCAGCAGAGCCTGTCGAGATGACCAAGGAGGCCAAGAAGGGTGAGCTTCCGGCCTTCATCAAGGAGAAGATAGAAGAGCGTGAGGCTGGCAAGGACAAGTCCGCTAAAAAGGGCAAGGGCAAGGGCAAGGGCAAGTTGCCTGCAGCTTTCTTGGCTCAGCAGGGCAAGAAGGCAGGCGCCGCCGACATCGTGAAGGTTGCAGACGTAGTCAAGGTCAGCGACGATGAGGTTCTCCTCGTCCTTGCAGAAGGTGACGCTGTGACAGAGATGGCTGTTGACATCGAGGACGATGCCACCGACGAGGCCATGCTCGAGGCAATGGGCACCGTTGCCAACGAGGCAACTGGTTGTTCAGAGGGCGCAGAAGCCAGCTCATGTGAGGCATGCGGCACTGCCATGGCAGGATCGGACATGGAGTCCGAGGCAGGTTGGGGCGGCAAGGAGGCATCATCTTCTCCCAAGTTCGTCAAGATCGCAAACCTCACCGATAAGCAGAAGGGCAAGTTCCGCTCCTACTGGTCAAATGTGTGGCCGAAGGACTTCATCGACGCAGTGCTCGAGACGGAGAACTGATTCATGGGATTCCTCCCCGTCGGTCGCAGACGCCAGATGGAGAGTCAACTCTTCAAGTTGGCGGATGATCAGATTCCACAGCCTGATATGGGCTCTGTCTACATGGATACAGGGAGTTCAGCTCCTCTCCCTGATGCCATGGCGTCAGATGCACAGCAGGTGTCCGTGGATGGCGGCGGACAGGAGGGCGAGGTCGAGGCTCCACAGTCTCTGCGAGAATTTGTATTCGCCAAGTTGATGGAACTCGGGGTGGAACAGCGTCATCTCAACGATCCCAAGACGAGCAAGCGGATATTCTCAAAGACAGAGGGTATCGGCAGCAACAGTGTGAAGGGTCATTTCATGATTCCTTCAGCCACCTCTATTGGTCGCATTTCAGAGTCCGATGCCAGGAGTATTGCCTCTGCTATTCTTAACCAATTCGGGCTTGATGGCGATATGGGACACGAGGGCAGGAACTACATTGTGTCTTTCCGCTCTCGTAAAGAAGAGGCTCCCGCCCCTTCTGGAGAAAACGACTCATTCGCAGACCTTGCTGGTGGGGCATCGCCATCGTCCAAGACCGCGTCATCGGTGATGGGCGACCTGTACATGATGCGTAAGTCGATGCTGGCTGACGCACTAAGAAAGGCTGGCTACGGAAGATGAGGATGTTCAAAAATCAGAATTCTGGAAAATCAGAGTTATTCGGAGACAAGGTGGAGAGGGTGGCCGACGAGGTTTCATCTCCATCATGGCTTGAGAATTTTGCCCGCAAGCAGGCAGGCTCTGAGCAGGTTTCACATGATGCAGGGTCTCTGCTGCGCAACCGTCTCCTTGGGTCTCACTCAAAAGATGCAGGCGGTCATGTCGGCAGCCTCAGCGTGAAGAGTGCCTCGGACACGCTCTTTGGACAGAAAGACCCGCCAGCGCCCAAGGCTGCAAAGATAAAGAAGACGGTCGATGTCGAAGATGACAAGCCGGAGGCCCTGCCCACCTCTGCAGAACGGCTGGCGATGCATGTGGCTTCTACATCAGGCAAGGCAGGTGGCAGGGGGATGATCCGCAAGGACTCTGTCAGTTTGTTCGACAAGGATCCATTTTCCCACATAGAGGATCGCAAGCTTGCGCAACGATCTCCATCGCCGCGCGAGTCTGTAAAACCTACATCTCCTGTTGGAAGTCGTTCACTCGCTGAAAGCCTGTTCGATAGGTTGTCTGCATCACATTCTCCGCGCCAAGCTTCCTCTTCTGATGCAGGTGCAGTTGAGAGGATGTTTGATGCCATGAAGGGTGACGGTGACAAGTGAAGTTCAACCTGAGTAAAATGGCGCAGGCAAGATTGACGGAGGCAGAGCAGCCGCTCGTGTCCGATGCTCCACCCAACTTGGATGCCATGGCCCCACAAGCAGAGGGCATGGATCAGGTGGAGTTGCCGTCTTTTGCAAACTCAAGTGAATTGTTTGAGTTCCTCAACCATTTCAGGCAGCCAGGCGATCCAAACTCAGGCTACCCAGCGGCGTGGAACGGTTTCTTCGGTCCTCGTATGCAGAACCATCCAAATGCCTCTCAGTTTGAGCAGGCTCTGCAGAATTTTTATCAGTCGGATGAAAACTCTCAGGACGCGGTTGACATCGCCAAGCAAGCTTTCGATTCTTATTCCTCTCCTTCTCCCACCGTCGTCCCCATGGGTGCGGTTGAGAAGTCTGCATCTGTGATTGACGCGATTGTCTCTGCTTCTGACGAGCAGGTTGCCCTGCTTGCGGAGAAGTTTGCAGAGAGCCAGCGTTCTACGAAGTCTGCATCGGTTGTTTTCTAGTTCCACAAGCATGCATTGCATGGAGACATGCGGAATGTGGGGCTTTTCGGTCCCGGACATGTGAA
>Ga0181343_1000028_pt1 | contig 66984 bp, 114 predicted proteins | sample Su13VDMLBSD_FD_130110 | JGI IMG/M metagenome (GOLD analysis project Ga0181343, IMG submission 130110) | Freshwater viral communities from Lake Michigan, USA - Su13.VD.MLB.S.D | ecosystem: Environmental > Aquatic > Freshwater > Lake | place: USA: Michigan | collected 2013-07-15
CGGCTTTGTAGGCGCTCTGGTGGACGCCCTTGGCCTGATCGAAAACTTCCTGCGCCTTCTTTAGCGCCTTGGCCGTCTGATCGATCTTCTGTAGGTGACGCTCGTACACCTCGTCGGGAATTTTCCCGGAGTTGTCACCGATGCGACGACGCTTCTTGCCCTTCGGCAGCGTCGCCACAGTTCCTCGAGACGGGACTTTCCCCTTCCCGGCCGTCGCCTTCTTAGCTTTGGGTTTTGCCCTATTGGCCACGTTCATTCTCCGTCAGGTTTGAGATGTGCCCAGTTCCGGCGGTTCCTGATCCGCCAGACCGTGCCCTTGTGGATGCCGAATTCTTTAGCGATATCGGCATGCTTCTTGTTGCTCGCGCGAATCGCCAGCACTTGGTGCGGCTTTAGGCGAGAATTCCCACTAGTTACACCGCGAGCGCGCACGCCCTTAACGGTCATGTCGCGGGCATTGTCAGCCTTGGTCCCGAGCCACAGATGCTTCGGATTAACACAGCGACGATTATCTGGATTTGGTCGACAGTCGTGGCAGATGCAATTGCTCCGACCGGGAGGAATTTTGCCATTCACAGCAGCCCAAGCCCACCTATGAGCGCCGTAATCCTTTCCCTGAAATTTAATCCTTCCGTACCCTGTCTTTGGATTAACAGGACCGCGCCATATCCAGCACGCATCAGGGCCACCAGACTTATCGGTGAACATCGCCATGCGTTGAAGCGGCGTATATTTCAGCCGCTCCCGGTGACTGATCATGATTTCAGCTTTGCTCATCTGCGCACAGATCCCTCGGGGCGATGATGCTGGCAGAACCTCTGGCCATCGACGATGAACGAACCCCACAGTTCACAGGGATGGCCGTACTTGTTCAGCGCGCTACAGCGGCGCGGATCGTGCGGCGGCGGTGATGCCTTCAGCGTGCCGGTGCCCAGCGCGCGCCAAGCGGCCAAGTCCGCCATCCTCTCATTCGTCGTCTGATCGAACGGGACGCGGAAGGGCGACGTCATGCGTCCGGATCCATGATCTGGAGCAACGGGCCGGCCGGCTTCTCCCGACGCTGGCGCCGGATGGTCGCTTCCTGGACGCTATTGTCCGGGCAATTCCAGTCGCACCACTCGGTCCCAGCATTAGCGCAACGCTCTTTGCCATCGGCCCCAAAATACAGGCCGCAACTCAACTCAGCGAAGCCCTCTTCATCGTCTTCGCCATCGTCGATCTCATCGTAGTAGTCGGGATCAGCCATTGGCCGCCTCCGAATTAGAAGCCGACGCCAGGTGGGGCCCTGACGCCGGCTCTCGGTTGCCCACCATGGGCCCCGAAGCTGCGTGTGAAGGTACTCGGGACGCAGCGTGATCTGGGAACAGGGTTGCCAGCGCGACCTCGCGCCCGTGCAATTCCCTCAATGTGCGATACTTCCACCGTTGCTGAGCGGTCATCTTTGGTAGCCTCTTGCCATCCCACCAGCGTTTCATCCCGTCACTGGCCGCTGCCCGAACCTTGGCTCGAAATGCTGGATCAGCATTGAGCCTCGATATGTGGGCAGACTGGCCGGCGGTCACTACGCGCGCCCTTCCACCGGAGCCGCCGCCAGCATGTCCTCCTGCGACGGATGCTCGCCGACCAGCGCAAACAGCGGGACCTTCGACTGCTCGATCAACTGCTGGATCGACAGGTTCACCAGCGCCGACCGGTCCGAAACCTCCGGGCACAGCACGATCGCCTGCACAACGCCCGACAGGAACGACGCCACCACCACGTTCACCGGGATCGTGCCGCGCTCCAGCGAGAAGCCGTCGAACGCCGCCGCGAGCCGATCGTGCAGCAGGCGCCCTAGCTCCTTGTCGTGGTCGGTGTCTGCCATCTACTGGGCCTTCTGCTTGCGCGCCGTGCGCTTCTCTTCCTTGTCCAGGAACGCGATGATCTTGCGGATCGTCGCCATCCTCATATTGCCGTCTCTCAGCCGGGGTACTAGCGCCCCCGTGCCTGTAACCTTCAGGCCAAAGTTAGTTGCGGTCATGCCTGTCTCAGCGAGATAGGCGTCTACGCGGGCGAGTACCGGGGCAAATGGGTCCATGCGGCGAGACTACTCCACAGCGAATAAATTTCAATAACGAATTTAGAGATTGCCAACCAAATTCCAGTTGTGGCACATTCGCGCTTGCCATGAAGGAGTCCAACAGCATGACCGACCCCATCGAAGCCGCCCGGCTAGAGCACGAACACCCCGGCCGCGAGATCAGCCAAGCCGAGCAGGATGGGTGGCTGAAGAAGGTCTATGTCCCGCTCTGGCGCTTCGACCCCATGGCGCCGATCAGCGACCTGGCCGCGCGATTGCTGGGCGTCAGCAACGGACTCTGGGATCACCCCACCGACGGGCCGCGATGGGCAGTACCTGGCACGACGCGGCACGCGGGCTACGTTTATCAGCGGGAGCCGAAGTGATGGCCACAGTCGGCGCCGAGCGGGGCGACAACCGCGAGCACCCGGTAGAGCAGGAGATCGAGCACATCCTGATCTGGCAAGTCCCCGACAATTCGGAAAGCCACTTCTATGCGATCGGCAACAACTGCACCCGCATCGAGGCCTGCACCAAGAGCGGCATGTACGCCAACATCCCCTACGTCCGTGTCTGGAAGGGCGACGTCGCGGTTGCCGAGTTCTGCCAGCATCAAATTGTCGGCGTCTACTTCAAGGCCCCAACATGATCCCCACCACCAGCGCCCCGCCGCACAACGACTACGACCAGGCCGACCTCGACGCCGAGGCCGCGCGGGAAGTCGCCCCCGAGCCCGGGATCAACTACCGGCTTGGGTGGCCGCTGTTCTTGGGCGCGCTGGTCGCTCCCGTGGCCGTGGTGATCGGCATGCTCTGGGCGGTTGGCGCACTGTAATGAAGCCTGTCCGCCCGTGGCCGCCCAACGAAGGCTATTACACGACGTCGCTTGTCCGCAATGGTCCACAAGTGCCGGTGAAAATCTGGCTGGGTCACGCCATCATCGACGGCGAGGAGCAGGACCGGGGTATCGACTGGCGCTGCGCTATCAACGGGGCGACCGACTACATCGAAAAGGATCCGCACAATCCCGAATACCAATGCCGGATTCCGCTCAGCGCGGAGAAGGTCTGGCCTTGGTGCGCCAAGCACGAGATCGACGAGCCGACCTACAGGTTCATGCTCGACCACGGGAAGTACGCCCGAGAGCACGCCAAGCACCTACCCGATGCCCAGCCGCGGAAGGCGATCGACCGGCGCGGGCCTTCAGTTTTCTAGGAGACAACATGCTTACCGAAGATGGACTGGCGCTGATCCTGTCGCGCATCGAAGCCAAGGCTGTGCAGAGCAGTGACAATCGCGGGCTCTACATGGCAGAGAAAAGGAAGGTCGACGACCTGGAGCGGCGCCTACGCCAAGCCAACTACACCATCGGGCAAAAGGTCGCCGACCTCAAAGCCGCCGAGGACAAGATTGCCGAATGGCTATCGCACTCGGAAAGCCTGTCCCGTCTCGTGTCCAAGGGACGCCGCAAGGAAATCCCACCGTTGCCCAAGCCCTTCGAAACTGAAATCCCGTTCTAGGAGATCACATGAAAATCATCGGCAAGACGGAGACCGGCTTTATTGCCGAGCTAACACAGGGCGATCTGGCTGCGCTGGTAGGCGAGTCCTATTTCAGCGGCGAGGCCTGCGTGAAGAAGATGCAGGACATCGGCCTGAAGTCCGCGGCCAGTTATCACGGCGCCAGCCAAGTCGTGGTCGGCGCCACCATCGACCTGAGCGGCCGGTTCAGCCGGGTTACCCAACTCGAATACAAACATACCCAGTTGCAGGGAACGGCCAAAACCCTCCGGGAGATGGCCGATCTTATGGAGCACCTGGGCAACGCGGTAATTGTGCCGCCCGAGCCGGAGGCGAAGTAATGGAAGCCGAGAACCCCCGCGTCAAACTGGGCGACAACAATCCCCCTGATCCGCTCATCACCGAAGCGGACGAGCGCGTCGACACGGCCAACAAGTGGCTGACCGACCGCAAGGAAATCACCGATGCCGAGATGGCGGACAAGGCCAGCTTTTTCATCAGCCAGGTCGATGCCACCTTCAAGGCGCTCGATCGCCAGCGGCTCGATGCCAAGAACGATTTCCTCGCAGAGCAGGACAAGGTTTACAAAACGCCCCTGTCCCTGCTGGAACGCGCCAAGGCGAAGCTGGTCGAGATGCGCCGGGCATGGCTGCTGAAGGAGCAGACTCGGGTAGAGACCGAGCGCGCCGCGGCACAGAAGAAGATCGACGATGCCCGACGCGAGGCCGAGGAAGCCCAGAAGCGCGCCGAGAAGGAGGCCGCCAAGAAGAAGGGCGGCGACGTGCTGCGCACCGAGCTTGCCGCCGAGGAAGCCGCGGCCAAGGTTGCCGAGGCGGAGAAGGCAGCCGAGGCAGTTCCGGAGCGCGCCCAGATCAAGGGCGCCTACACCCGCACCGCCGTCGGCCTGCGGGATTACTGGAGCGCCGAGATCACCAATATCTCCGCCGCCTTCAAGCACTACAACGCCAAGAAGAACCCCTACCGCGACCAACTGGGGCTGGCGATCAAGGCCGCCCTGGAGGACATCGCCGACAAGGACGCCAAGAAGACCAAGGACATCACCAAGGCGCCCGAGGGTGTCACATTCAAGATGGAGAAACGCTAGATGAACGCCCCCACCAAGCCCGCAGAAGCGCCCCAACTTCCCGCCATGAGCACCGGCGGCAGGGTCGCCGCGATCGTGCCGGCCAGTTGGCAGGAGATCACCGCCATCGCCAGTGCCATCTGCCGGGCGAACATGGCGCCCAAGAGCTATGTGCTGAACGGCGTGCCCCAGGCCGACAAGGTGGCGGTTGCCATCATGCACGGGATGGAAGTCGGCCTGACGCCGATGGCGTCGCTACAGTCGCTTGCCGTGATCAACGGCATGCCGGGCCTGTACGGTGACGGCCTCATGGCCGTGGTCCGCGCATCCAACCAACTCGAGGATCTTCAGGAAGGACTGGAGGTCGACGATCAGGGCAAGCCGACGATCGCCTGGTGCAAGGTCAAGCGGAAGGGCGAGGCCTCGTGGAAGGAGCGCACCCTTACCTACGTCGAATGCCAACGCGCCGGCTGGACCAACAAGGACGGTCCGTGGAAGCTCACCCCAGGCCGCATGATGACGGTGCGCGTCCGCGGCTGGCTGCTCCGGGATATGTTCGCCGACGTCTTGCGCGGGCTGCATTCCGCCGAGGAATTGCAGGATCAGGCCATGGTCGACGTCACGCCAGCCGGCACCGCAACGGTTGCTCCGGCCGAGCCCAACAAGAGCGATTACGTCGAGAAGCCCAAGGACCCGCCGCCGGCCGATCCCAAAGCCAAGCCCGAGAAACCGAAGCGCGCCGCCGCCCACAAGGGCAAGAAGGACGAGCCCGCCAAGGATACGCCCCCCGGAGGTGATAAGCCGGCCGACCAGAAGCCCGGCATCACCGACGCGGTGGACGAGAACGACAAGCCCGCGGCCGACGACGAGCCGATCACGTTCGAAATGTTCGACACGGCCCGCAAGTTCTTCGACTTCAGCGACGAGTGGCTGGAGGATCCGAAGCGCACCCCGGCAGAGGCCAAGGCTTGGGAGGAGTTCTACCGGGTCAAGATCAAGGAGATGGCGGAGCACAAGTTCGAACGCATCCGCGAGGCGATCGCCATGACGCTCGGCCTCTATAGCGCCGTGCTGGCCAGGGAGACGCCGGCGTAATGGCCGTCCAGACCTACATCATCCGGGAGGAACGGGACCGCCGCTTTGCGCTGGTGGCGGTCCAGCGGGCGCCAATCGGCATGCAGGTTCGCATCAGCAAGCCGACGCGCAGCGATACCCAGAACGCCGCCATCCATGCGTGCCTCACGGATATCGCCGAGCAGTTGGCGTGGCCCCCACCCCCGCGGAACGATGGCGAGTTCCACGATCTAGTCTGGTGGAAGCGCCGCTGCACGCTGGGCTGGCTGATCGAGACCAAGCAGGAGCGGGAAATGGTAACGGCACTGGAGGGCGACGAGTTCGCTTTCCTGCTGCCCCACACCAGCGACCTGAATACCGAGCAGTGCGCCGCCTTGCGTGAGTGGATTTATATGTTCGGCGCCACCAACGGCGTCGTGTTCAAGGAACCAAAGCGCGGGCCAGAACCGCCGCCGCCAGAGCCGGGGGATTACCGATGACAGTCAAATGGCCTTTCACCACGGGCTTCCTCTTCGGCATGATCGCGGGCATGTGGCTCGCTCGTTTGATATGGAGCCTAGTCTAATGTCATTCGCCCGCGGCAAAGACGCCCAAGCCCGCAAGAAGGTCAAGGCCAGCAGGCCGAAGAACCTGGTGCCCAAGGCGCTGGGCGTCTCGCAGGATCCAAAGGGCCCGGTCTACTGCGAGAAGCACCTTGCATTAGTGCGCGCCCAGAAGTGTCTGGTCACGGGCGACCTTGGTTGCGTTGCTCACCATGCTCGTGAGCTCGTAGTGCGCTCCGGCGGCAAGCGCGTCACCGACTTCCTCGCGGTCCCGTTGCGCCCAGATTGGCACGACGGCGAAAACTATTCCCTGCACAAGACCAACAACGCCCGCTGGTGGGACAAGAATTACACGGGCCGCGCCGGAGTGTTCCGGTGGCTCAAGGGCTTCTTTCTCCGCCACTACCCACACGGCCATCCCGGCGTGACCCAAGCCCTCGAGATGATCGCAACCGAAGAAGCCAAGATGAAGGACGCAACATGATGGACGGCATCACCATGGGCAGGCAGCCCGACGGCCGGAACCGGCGCCTGATCCGCAGCAAGGCCGCAATCATGGAAGCCACCCGCCGCGCCATGCAGTCCGGCATCTTCCAGCCCGCCGTGACCGAAGTGGCCAAGGCCGCCGGTGTCTCTGTCCGGACCGTTTTTCAGCACTACGGCAATATCGAAGTCCTGCGCCGCGCCGCGCTCGAGGACAACGCCACCTTCCAGGCCATCCTCGATATCGCCATGGGTAGCACCAAATGGCGCGAGGCCGTCACCCTGCCAATCGGCGCCGGCGATCGCATCGTGATCGGGATCGTCCTGGGGAGGCTGCCGACATGAGCAAAGACAATCTACCCACCGCTGACGCGCTCGGGAATCCCGCCTCGACACCTTCCGACTCTGGTTCGGTGACGCAGCATTTCGTGACGTTCTACAGCCCCGGCACTTTCATGTCGGAGCAGGACCAGAAACCAATCGCGTCTTGGGACGTTGAAGCCGCCCAGCAGATGGCGCGCTCGATCACGCAGCGACACGGCGCGACGCCCTATGGATTTCGCTTTTCAACGCGCGGGCGCGGCCCCAAGGACCCCGACAGCAAGGAAGTCGCCAGCAGCAACATGTACTACCTCGGCGGCCGGATCGAGACGCGCGAGGAAGTCGAGGCCCGCAACGACCCGAAGGAAGAAACCCTTCGATGGAATATGCGCGTCAACAGGATCGACCGCATCCTCATCAACGACAATTCCTGGCGCTTCACGACCGCATTGAAGGACGGCGATGTCGTTCTCGATTGGAAGGCGTCCGGTATCACCCCCAGTTCCACAGACGGAGAAGACGGAGGCACGACATGAGCGAATTAACCCTCAAGGAAAAGACCTCCTACGCCTCAATGCGCGCCGCAGAAATCGCGGCCGAAAAGCACTTCTTCGATGCGGCTCAGCCATTCTTTCCGCTCGGCTTCTCCATCGGCTATCGCAACCCGGGCCACTGGGATGTGTACGCGGAACAGTGCCCCGGCAAGGTATCGGCATGGCGGCACGCTCACCCCAATGGCTCGACATCTGACAAAGATGGCGGCCGTGAGCGAGCGTTTCGCATACGTGGCAAACCCGGTGACGTTGTGGTGATGGACGAGCGTTGGAACCCGCGCCGGCCACATCCTCGCGAGAGCATGAATTTTCGCAGCGTGCTGGCCGCCATGCTTTGGATCGTCGAGGAATTGATGCAGGAGCCCACCCCATGACAGACAAACCAGACGCTGGAGAACACACAATGACAAAGAAGCAGGCCCAATGGCGCACGAGCCGCCTCGACGTGGCGAGCTTCGACGCCGAAACCGGCCTTCAGGTTTCGTACATCTATCCTCCCGGCGACGCCCAACGCATCCAGGTTGGGGGCGATGACCCGGTAAGTGCCGCCGCTCTCATCGTCTCCAGAATGAACGGCCTGCTCAATGCAGTCCGCGATCTGGTCGAGGTAGATGATGCCAGCGTACCACTCTCGGGCGACGAAGTTCGCAATCGCCTTGCCGCCGCGAACGCTGCTATCGCCAAGGCGGAAATGGCATGAAGCGGCCCATCACAAGCAACGCCGACGAATGGCAGCTTTGGCTTCAGGATCACGCCGACAGCGGAGACGCCTATAAGGCAGTCCAGATTGCTGAAGCCATCGACACCGCCCGCCTCTCCTCCTCCAAGCGGATAGAGGAACTGGAGAAGGCGCTGGAGAGAATTAGCCGAACACCAACTATGCCTTTTCCTGACGCCGGCGCGCATTCAGTGGCAGCCTGGGGCAGTGCCGTTTATTTAGCGTGGAAACAAATCCAAAACATCGCCCGCGCCGCCCTCTCTCCCTCTAATGGGGGAGGAGAAATGGCCGGCGGCTAGTCCGGATCCTTGTTGAGCGCCGCCCGCAGCACGGCGATCTCGGCATTTAGCGCGTCCCAGTCAGCAGCCGTCGGCTCTCGCCCGCTGGTCAGAATGTCAGAAACCCGGTCCGAGATGTTCTTGATCTCGAGCCCGGCCTGGATAGCCGTCGGCAGCAGGGCGATGACCTGGAGCAGGATGAGCATGTTGTTGTCCATGGCTGGCCTATTTTACGCTGTAGGTGGTGAGCACGGTCTGGAGCAGCTTGACCGCCTCCGTCGCCGACCGGGCCGCGGCGATCGCCACACTGTCCTGGACGCCCGGCTGGCGGACGATGGCCTCTGCCCCGTCCAGGGCGGCGCCGGCCACGGCATCGGCCTTTCGCAGTTGCAGCACGACGCTCTCGTCCGAGCAGATCGGGGGCGACGCCGGCCGGCCGCAGCGGGGGATGGCGTTGTACTTTGTGGCCACCACCAGCGCCCCGACGTAGGCCGTCTTGGCAGCAAAGACCGACTGGGCCGGGCTGGGCGAGCCGGACTGGCCCGGAGCCCCACAGGCAGCCACGAAACCGGCCAAAGCGATCGAGATAAGCAAGCGGGTCATGGGGACCTCCTTCAGACGGGGCTAACGCCGTTAACCTTGGGATCGAGGGCCGCCGCCATGGCGCCCGCCGGGGCCGTGGGATCGACCGCCACATGGACGCCGGGCAGGGCGCCGGCCGCCGCCACTACCTGCTTGTCGGTCTTGCGCAGCAGCCCCCACACGAAGCTGATCGCCGGCGGCACGACCACCAGGGCGACCGTCAGCAGGTTGTTGATCTGGCTTTGGGTGGCCCCCTGCGAGACCAGGTAGCCAGCGAGCGGCCCGCCAGTGGTCAGGAGCCAGCGGACGATGCTTTCGATCTGTGCTTGATTGGGCAATGTAGCCTCCTAGTCGTCGTTCAGTTCATCGAGCCGGTTGGCCCAGCCCGCGGCGAAGATGGCCTGCCGGTGATCCTTGCCGACATAGCGCAGCAGCAGTTCCCAGCGTTCGGATTTGATCCGGTAGTAGAGCTCGGGGATGTTCTTGCACAGCGCCAGGGCCGCCCGGGTCTTGGGCCCCAGGTCGCCATCGACGCCGCCGGGATTGAGACCCATGCCGAGCAGGGACGTCTGGAGCGCCTTGGTCGCCGCGCCAGGCCCGCTGTTCACGCCGAAGTCGACCATGAATTCCTGTAGCTCGGGATCCTCGATCGCATCAAAGCCCGGGGCATAGAAATAGTTCTTCCGGTAAATCTGCCGGGCAACGTCGATCGGCAGCATGGCCACCTCTTCGGCCGTCACCGGATAGCCGCGCCACTGGGACAGGGTGGCCTGCGTGATGCCCCAGCAGGTAGGGCCGCCGGCGTCGGCGCTGTTATTCACATAGCCGCCTTCACGCTTGATGATCTTGCTGATCAGGTCTTCGACCTTCTGTGACGGAACAGCCATCAGTCGTCTCCTACCCGGTGCGGCTTCTTGTGCCAGACGGCCTCGCGGAAGATCGCCAGCACCTTGTCCATGAACCGGCCGTGCCGTGCGCACCAGCCGACGTTGACCAGCACCGACATCCACGCCCCGGACGTAATGATCGCAGCCAGCGACCAGATCATCATGCCGCTATTCCACGGGATGAAGATCGCCAAGATTGCACCGCCGAGCCAAAGCAACCTTGCGTAGGTCAGCGCGTTACGTTCATGGTTCACCAGCAGGGCATAGAACAGGAGCCCCGCATTCACGGTGGCGACCAGCGACATGCCCTTCCAGAACAGAGGGGTCGACGCGCTCCAGAGCACATGCTGGAGATTGTTGGGATCGTTCATCACGGCTTTTCCTTCTTGCCGAAGCGATCAATGAGCCAGCCAGCGACCGAGCCATCACGTTCAGTATACGCCTTCACAATAGGGTAGGCGCCGAAGCCCGCCCCCAGTCCGATCGGCACCACGAAGAACACCGGCAGCGCGAGATATTCTGCCAGGAAGAGATAGCCGGAGGCCGAGAACAGGCACCCCAGCGCCGTCGCCTGAAGCGCACGCCATAGGTCGAATTGCTTCAGGACCGCATAGCCCAAGCTCGCAAACAGGGACAGGACCGTGGCGCCGGCCATGCCTTCCTGGTGCTTCGACAGCAACGTCCGCAACGGGGAATCGTCCATCTAGGGTTTCTTTTCCTCCGGGGGCTTCGGCTTCTTCGCCTCGAGTTCTTTGCGGGCCTGCGTCACGGCGGCTGCACAGATGATCAGCCATTCTTGGTCGGTCGCAGCGCGGCATGCGCGCCCATACAGGATCACCGCCGTGTCGACCTCGGCATCCGACTTCTCGATGGGATTCCGCTGCTCTTGGGCCGCAGCCGGCCACGCGAGAAGAAACAGAGCAATCGCAACGCGCTTCATCGGTGCCTCCCTAGTAAGCACATGCCCAGTAGGTGACGGCATCAGACAAAAGGAACGCCGATGAGAGAGAAATGACCCGGAGTGCCGTAGTCGTAGGGGCCGCCAGCGCTGCCACCATGATGATAGCCGTGGAGCCAATAATACTGTTGCCCGCATACATGCCGTAAGTCCAAGTGGCCGCCGCAGGAAGGGCGGTGCCAGATGTAACTGTATAATCTCCGGCGGCGTTCATGGTGATCGTAGCCGTGTAGCCGACGTTCCGGGTGACCGTGGTGCCACCGCCCGTCCAGGTGACGCAGAGGTAGGCGATGCGATCGGCCGCGGCGGCAAAGGAGGTGGCGTTCCCGCTGCTGGTGACTGGGCCCGTCAAATTGGCATTCGTCGTGACGGTGCCGGCCGTCAGTCCGGCAGCAGTACCCGTCAGGTTGGTGGCCACACCGGATGCCGGCGTGCCTAGTACCGGGGCAATCAGCGTAGGCCCGTTGTTCAGAACGACCGTCGACCCGGTGCCGGTTGTCGTGGCCGCCGCCAGCGCGGTGCCGTTGCCTGCCAGCACTGGCGAATTGATCGACGTCGAAAGCGTAATAGCCGGCGTCGTAGTGGCCGTCGCCACTGAGCCCGCAAGCCCGTTCGCGCTGACGACGGAAACGCTGGTGACCGTGCCGGAGCCGCCGCAGGCCTGATTGCCGACCTTGCCGGCCGCGACGTACAAGCACTGATTATTGGTCCCGCCGATAACCGGAGTGCGGCCAATGGCTATTTCATTTCCACCCGGGATCTGAGCTAGGGCGGGAAATGCCAGCAACGCGGCGAATAGGCCAATCAGGATGCGCTTCATAGGGTGTCCTCTAGGTCACAAGATACCACGGGTTGTGTGGGAAACTAATCAACATCTAGGGGGTAGGGCCGGCCGGCGATCCGGCGATGGGAGCCCGGCGCTCGAGGGAAAAGGGCGTGAATTCACCATGGGCCTCGGCCGCACCCACCAAGTAAGCACAATACGCTGCTGCCACACAGTCAAAGTACCCGAGATGGCGACGCACCCTATTGCGGGTTACCGAAACCTTCCATTTGCCCAACGGCTCAAACCAACTAACGCCCCGGAAGCCAGACGTATTGGTGCTGCGTAATTTGCTGTTGGTCGCATTCTGCGAGTCTGTCGCCTTACGAAGGTTGCACCAGCGATTGTCTGCTCGGCACCTGTTCACATGGTCTATTTCTTCTTCGGGCCACTCGCCGGTCATGTATAGCCACGCCAGCCGACCGCCAACATGCTTCTGCCGATTGATAGAAATGTGGACATAGCCCTGATTGTTAATGGTCCCGGCTATTTTCCCGACCATCCTCGGACCGCTTGTTGCTTCCGCGATCCAGATGAATTGCCCCGTCAGCGGCGAATATGACAGTCGCCGCCTTATCTCTATTTCGTCCGGCCGTATCGTTTGTGCCATTTATGGCGATCCCTCAATAGACACCCGCCTCTTCGCGGGCTTACGGACTCTCTCCCCCCCGAACTCATATCCAGCGCCCTTGGCTTCGTAAGAAAGCCCCTGAATATCTGCTCCGGAGCCAAAGCGCGAAAGGTCTCGTTGAGCACGCGGCCAAACCTTGACGACTTCTTCCGTCTTATAAATCTTTGCTGTTGCGTAGCGTGTAGCAAGTTCATTGGCGACTTCTGGTGAAAGATGCCTGATTTTCAGCATCACATCATTCACGTCGAGAATCGGACGCCCGACATACCCAGGCTCCCCCAAGGCTACCAAAGCGTTCCGCATCTCCATCTGGCCGAGCTCGCGGATGTTATCCAGCAGGTCGCGGCGCATCTCCGGGTCCAGCTTGACCCGGGCGCCGCCCTCGTAGGTGGCGAAGTTGTTTGTTGCCATCTCCTTGCGCATGCCGTTCACGATGGTCACTGCGTCATAGGCCCGCTGGAGCGGATGCAGCCGCTTCTCGTCGGCAGAGAACGCCGGCTTGCCATTCTCGTCCGCGGCCGATCGCAGCGTCACGAAAGACTTCTCCGCCGCCGGCAGCTTCGACAGGAATTCCGCCGCCTTCTGCTCCTGGAAGCCCTTCACCAGCGTGTCATAGGCGCCAAGCGACTGATTGTATTTGCCCGTCGTGCGGCCCATGAAATCCCAGAACTTCGTGACGGCATCGCTCGAGCGGGTTGGATCCTTCACGAACCGGCGCAGGAAGATGCGATCGTCGAAGTCCTTCGCCGGCGCGTCCTCACCGACACCCTGGCTGAGCGCCAGCGCATCGCGCCCCCAATTGCCGAATTGCGAGCCGACGAAGTATTCGATCTTGATGGGCGACATGCCCGTCTGCTGGCCCAGCCACTTCGCCGCCTCGGACGTGCGGTCGGTGAATTGCATCTCGGACGGAAGGCCCTGCAACGCACTCGGCACAATGTCGCGGCCGGTGAACAGGCTCTTGCCCAGCGCAAGCTCAGTGCCCGACGTCACCAGCGGGATATCCTGCAACGGCAGCTTCAGCACATCCCACGCCGCTTCCATGAATTGGCCGCCGGCGCGCTGATCGTCCTTCATCAGCCGGGCAAAGGCGTACTCGCCCAAGGTGAAGCCCAGCCCCAATTCGAACGGCTTCGGCACCACCACGATCTTGTTGCCATATGGGACAACAATGTGCGTCGCCTTGAACTTCACGCTGGCGTCCCGGTAAGCCTCTTTCTCCCAATTGATCGCGGCCCAGGCAGCGCCGGTCGCAGCGCCCAGTCCGCCCATCTTGGCCCACGCCATGAGCGCGTTCTTGAACGTGTCGGAGTCTTCCGCGAAGACCTGCCCATCACGCATACGCTGCCATAGCGGCTCGATCATCGTCCGTCGCGCCTTGTCGAGACCCTGTGCCGTGGCATTCAGGAACGGGATCATCTTGGTGATCGCCAGCGTCCGGGAGCCATGGCGCGAGAAGTCCATAATGTCCTGGGCTTCCTTCACCGCTTCCGCCAAGGCCTCGACATCCGATAGCCCCTGCGACTTCTTGGTCTCGTAGACCTTGGCCACGATGGAATTGCGCGTGCCGGCCTCGGTGAAGCTCGCCAACTCGAGCAGACCCTTGAACGACGTGAACCGCTGCACCGCAAAGCCGCGCTTGCGCAGGGCGTCGATTTCCAGTTCCACCGCCCGGTCGATCGGACCCGTCGCCGCGCCGCCCGAGACGCCACCGGCCGCCGCATACTGCCGGGCCGCCGGCGCTTGGTTGATCTCGTCCGCCATGCCCCGCAGGCCGCTCAGGATCGGGATGTAATCCGACCGGAGAATGGCCGCGGCAAACTGGTCGCGGATGTAGTTGGAGAGGGCGAACACCGGGTTGGTCGTGATGCCGGCGCGCTTGATCCCGGCCGCCGTGCCGATCAACTGGACCCAGACGTCGCTGATCGCATCCGGCGCCGCGGTCAGGAGTTCATAGAGCGGATAGCCCTCCTTCTCGGACATGACGCGCCAGGCCACGAGTTCGCCGCCCTGCTTCGAAAAGACGATCGGCTCGCCCTTCCCGCTGGTCTGTTCCATCTTGAAGAACGAGCCCATCAGCGGGTCTTCGCGGGCCAGATCGCCCATCGACGCGAGGAAGGCATCGCCCTCCGCCTTCGTCATGCCCATCTCGCGGACCTTGTTCTCGAGGATTTCCCCGAGCGGCACGACATGCTTGCGGGCTTCGAAGGCCGGGATGCGCTCGATGTATTTGCCGCCCGCCACGCCGGCGCGCTCGCCGAATTGGCCCAGCGCATTCACGATGTCATTCAGCCGGACTTGGTGCTCCATCAGGAACGTGTCCCGCATCAGGGACTCGACGGGGCTGTAGATGTCGCGCGACGAACCCTTGATGCGGTGCGTTGCGTCGACCAATCCCGGGCCGCCCTCCATGGCGCCGCCCGTGCCGCTGCCACCGCTGCCCGGCAGGTCTCGCCGGTCGCGGTAGAACGGCACATAGAACCCATCGGTATCCAGGATCGCCTGGTAGGAGTCGGCCTTCAGCAATCCGGACTCAAACTTCTTCCGCAGGATTTGGCGCGCGTAGCCCTGCACCATCTCGCCCGCGTCCTTGAACGTAGGGAAAGCCGCCTCGAGTTCGCGCACCGCCATGGCCGCATCCCCGGGCGAGAACGCCACCGGTGGATTGGCCAACTCCCCGGCATCGAAGCGGCGCCACAGATCGACGGCACGGCGCGCAATCAGGTAGGTATCGAAGTCCCGCAGCCGCACCGGATCCCACGCGCCCCAGGCCGACGTCTGCCCCGTCGCCAGCACCAGTGCATCCGTCAAAGATGGCCCGTCCGGCGTGACCGAATCGCGAGGCGTGACGCCGTACTGCATCGCATCCACCGCGCCCTGCCGGGAGCGATCCAGCAGCCGGATCATCTTCTCCGGATTGTAGGCAGCCTTCAGGTCGACCGGCACGCCGCTCTTGTCACGGATGGCGATCGCCATTTCCCGGATCGCCTGCGTCATGGGCGCGTACTTGTCGAATAGCGCGGTGTAGGACTCGTGCATGAAGGCTTTGATGACCGGCGGCATTTCCTTCTTCTTCAGCGCGGCCAGCGTCTCCTTAACGACGTGCTCGTCCTCATTGTAGGACCGCACCACGGCGCCGACGGCATCGACCGAACTGGCCTTGTCATAGGCGATCTTGTTGGCGGCCGTGGCATCCAGCGCGGTCAGCAGATCAGGATGCTCCTTCTGCATGAACGCCCGGAACGCCGTCGTGAACCCGGGCGCCTGCCTCTCAGCATAGGCCGGATTGTTCAGGAACAGGCGCACCCACTCGGCGAAGCCTTCGTTGACGCGCGCCTTGTCCTTCTCGTAGTCCATCGGCGCGAGCTCGGTTTCAAATCGCTCCGTCAGGTCTGTCAGTTCCTTGCCAATCTTGGCCTCAAGCGCGTGGCCGGCCTCGTGGCTCACCACTTCGAAATCAGGAACCTCACGCACCCGCACCACGCCAGTCCGCGGGCTGAATTGTCCGGACAGGTCCCGCGACTGCACGCGGCCCTGTCGCAGCGGGAAGTCCAACGCCTTCGCCAGATCGAACGACATCTGCTGAAGGCTGCGCACGGCTAGGTCTTTCTCCGGACTCGGCGCACCCGAAATGCCGTCGTCCGGGCGCACCGTCTCGCCCTCCATCCGGCCGCCCTTTTTGCGCTGGGCAATGCCTTGGACGTCATCCGGAATTTTGCGGCCAAGCAGATCACCCTGCGCACGGGCATCGGTATCGAACATGCCGCCCGGCGCCGCGTTGCCGCCACGCAGCGGCTTGGCGCCTTCCGCCTCGAGACGCTGACGATCGGTGATCGGCTCGACGCCCGGGATCAGGGTTTGCTCGCCTTGGGCCGTGCGCTCAGTCGTCAGCGCCGGCCCTCCTAGCCGTTCTGTCCCAATGGCTGCGGCTTGGGCCCCAAGCCGTTCTCCGCCACGTCCGCCGCCAGTTGCGCCGACCTCGCCGCCTCCAGCAGGTCCGCCTTCTTTTCCGGGTTCAGGGACGCGGCCTTCTGGAAAATCGCCGCCTTTCGCCGCAGTGCCTCCGGACTCAAACGGGACATCATTTGGAGCTCTCCCTGTCAATCCAGCCGTGGGCGACATGCCCTGCAACGTGCGCTCGGTGCCCTGCCCGAACGACGCCAGCTTGCCCTCTTGGTAGGTGAACGGCTGCGACGCATTCCAGCGATCGTAGTTCTCCTGGATCCGCTGCGCCTCGTCCCAGTCTGCCTTCAGCCGGCTGTCCGGCGTGTCGATGTCCGACAGCTTGATCGCCTTGGCCTCGACGTCGGCATACCACTCGTCTAGCGCACGCTCGAGAGCAGCCTTGGGATTCTCGCCCGGCGCCCGGTCGTAATACTTCGACAATTCGACGCCGACAGGCTCATCCAGATCGTACCGCTTCAGCAGGCCGTCGATGTCAGCGCCGACTTCCTCCCGGAAGGCAGCGAAGCGCGCCTCTTCCTTATACTTGGCGCCCTGAAGGCCATAGCCCTCCTGGATGCCCGCAACGACGTCGTTGAAAGACGTGGGCGGTCCCGGCTCGTATTGGCGAGCAACGGGCGCTTCCGCCGGAACCGCATCCGTCCGCGGCACCACGCCGCGCTCCAACGCGCCCATCTCGTCGGCGATCACCGAGTTCACATACGCCGAGTCCATCTTCCCCAGATCGGCCAGCATCCGGCGCGTCATCAGCCGGCCGCCAATCTCCCCAACCTGGTGTCCGCCGGCGCCGATCACGCCGCCCAAGCCCATCGACAGCACCGTCTGCACCGGGTCGTATTGGTCCTTCACGCCGGCGCCGATGTTCGCGGCTTGGATAACCGGGTCCGTCACGCCCTGGATAACCGCCTGCTGCCCGGCCGCGCTCAGCGTGCGCGCCAGCCACGTCGCCCCCTTGGCGCCCCAGCCGATCCAGCTTTCCGGGCTGATCATCGTGCCCTCAAGCTGGCCGGCAAACGCCACCAACGCCTCAGCCGTCGAGCCGAAACCCGGAATCATGTCGTGCTTGGCAAGGTCCGCCACGACGCGCTGGTATTCCGCGCGCATCTCATCGTTCACCGCCTTACGCTCAGGCGTCACGTCCGGGCCGTCCGGCGTCTCGTAGATATGGGCAAGCGCGGACAGGCGCATCGAGCCCGCCAAGCTGCCCCGGTAGAAGCCGTCTTGCCGGTTCAGGCGATTGCGCTCGGCGAGCTCTACGCCATCGTCTGGCGGGTCATTCCGGAATTGCGAGAAGAAGTTGCCCCCCGGCGCGACCGGTTCCGTCTGGGTCGACGGCGTGGCCTGTACCGGAGGCGCAACGCGCCGCCGCGGTAGTCTGGCAATCGTGGCTCGCGCAGCAGCGGCCTCTGCCGCCTGGCTGCCTTCACCGGGCTCCGCAGGTCGAAGCGAAGGCGCGGGAACGGGGGCATCTGTAGCCGTGAGTACGCCAACGTCATCGGGATCGTCAGCCACCGCGGCCTTCTTTCTTGAAGATCACCGGGAATTTCTTCACCACGTCCTCAGCAGCCTTGTCGCCATATTCCTCACGGAATGCACTCAGGCGCTCAGGGTTGGCAAGAAGAGCCTGTACGGCACGCCCCGGCGGCGTGATGTTGATCACAGGCGACCCCTCAACCCCGGTGTCATTCTCCGGATTGCCGATCACCCGGGGCTGAGCACGCTGGCGCCCGGCGAAGTTCGGGCCGCGGTCGACCACGTTGCGATCGCCACCGGTGCCCGTCGGGCCCCATGCCGCCTTCTGGGCAGCATCGACATCGCGCGCAAAGTCCAACTCCCGGGCGTCGATTTCGGAAATGCCCTCGCCGATCGCCATCTTGCTTATGATGCGGCCCGCCACCTGGGCCGTCTCGACGCTCACCTTGCGGGCCCGTAGCGCATAGGCCATGGCCGCCGGCGCATCGTCACCAAACATCTTGCGGAAGTTCTGGCCCATCTCCTCCAGCGCCTTCTTCTGCTCGATCGGCGACGGCGGCGCCCGCATCAGCGGCTCGGTCAGCTTCAGCCCTTCAGCCTTCGTAATGACCGCCTGATACTCCGGGTCGATCCCAAGGATATCCTGAGCGTTCTTGCGGGCAGCGGCCACGGCAGCGAACGTCTCCGGCTGCTTCGGGTCATATAGCTTCCACGCCGCCTGTACCGCCGGCATGCGGTCTACCGCGCCGGCCGGATCCTCGTACCGCTGCTTCGTTATCCGGTCGGCCTCTTTCTGTAGGCGCTGGACCTTTTCGACCTGATTGGCATAGCCCGGCGCATAGACGCCGCCCTCGCCCGGCTTGGGCATCCTGGCCTCGACCACCCGGCGGATATCCTGCTCCGACATCGTTTCGAACGAATGCCGGTCCGCACCGAATTGCACCTCGTTCACATACTCCTGATATTTCACCGGGCCCGTTGTGGGGCCGTACTGCTGGACAAAGCTGCTTTCAGGAATGGGCGACGTCGTGGCGCCGGTCATCATGGCTTCCGCCGTGCTGTCCTTCACCTGACTGTCAAAGGCGGTCTTGGTCGCGATCTGGGCCGTGCGCGAGGCCTGATAGGTGCGGTTGGCCTGGGCGATCGCCGACGCTTTGGCCTGCGGTGTCAGGCTGGGGTCGTTCTCGATAGCGTTCATCACGCTGGCCTGGTCCGGCAGCGAGTCGCGCCCCTCCGGACCGACTTGCCCCTTCACGTTGGCGCCCTCGATCGCGCGCCGGCGGGCATTGATTCCGCCATTGTGGGTGCCCAGAGCCGTGATGGCAGCCGCCAGCTTCTCGGTATCTCCGGCCTTCGCCGCTTCTCTCACCGTGGCAAGTTCCGGCTTCGACAGGGTGCCGTAGTTGTAGGCGATCGACGTCAGCGACGCCTTGGCGCGGGCATCGAGCTTGTCCCATGCCTCTTGGCCAATGGCCTTGCGCGCGTCCTGCTGGCTCAATCCGGCACGCCGGGCCAGGTCGCGCTCGGCGTCCTCCTTGGTCACGACGGTATCCTTCGTCACCTTGGAATAGGTGCCATCGGCGTGCGTCACCGTGTCTGAGCCGTAGCCCACTCGCCATTCCGTCTTGGCGCCCGGCGACTTGTCCTCGTAGGCCGCGCTTCGGAAACCCTCAAAATGCCGGATCACCCCCAGCGTATCGTCACCAGCCTTCAGTGACGTGCCGCCACCGATAATGCGGTCCGCCGTCTCCTGCCCCACTTGCTGGTCGGCTCGAGCCCGGAACCGGCTGGAGAGATTGTCGTAAAGCGTCCCGGCCGTGGCCTTGTTCTTTTCCAGCATGCGCATCGCCCGCGCCGGGTCTTCGACGGCGATCGCATCCAACTGCACAGCAAAGGCATCCCGCTTCCCGCGCTGCACGGCCTCCTCGTACATCGGGTCGCCCGGCTGCGCGCCGTCCATCTCGGCAAGTTTGACATAGGCAGAGATCAGGTTCGACGTGCCATTGCCCACGGCCTCGACGTCGGTTGGCTTCATGGAGATATCTTCCATGGCCAGCTTGGCGCTCGCCTTGTGCGTCCCGGTCGCCCAGACCTTCTCCTGCTGGGTGGCATAGTTGCCGACTTGGGCATTGGTGATGTTCCGGAAGCGACGCGAGGATCCATCGAAACGCATCTGCTGTTTAGCCGTGAGCAAGTTGCCACGGGTCTGCTGCATCAGCGTCTCAATTTGCTTCTCGACCGCAGGGCGGGCTTCCAGCGCCGCCTTGCCTTTCAGGTTCAGAAACCCGGGCGTCCCCGTTTCCGGGTCGCCGTAAAGGACCTTGCGGACGCCCTCTTCGTAGTTGTTGATCTGCTCGTCAGCCGCGACGTCACCGAAGAAGTTCCCGGCCTTGATCAGGTCAGCGCCAACCTCCCGCGTCGCCGCCCCAAGCTGCTGCTGCGCACGGCCGACGCCGGCACCAAAGGCGTCCGGCGTGGCTTGGCTGGAATCCTGAAACGTCGCCGGCGCGCGGCCTGGCTCGGTCTCGGGAACAAGGGGTGCGGAAACAGCGATTGGAGCCTCCTTGGCGCCCCTACTTGGGGACGTCCAGAGTGTCGATCAGTTCGCCAATGCTGGCGTATTCGGTATCGGGGACGCCCCCGTCGGGGCCGCTGTCGTCGTGGCCCGGCACACCCGCACAAGCCATCAAAATCAGGCACAAAGCCATTACGAAAAGACGAGTCATTGATGTTCTCCCTTGGTTAAGCGGGGGAACATTATCACACTCCCGTATCGGGGACACCGCCGGCCGGCCCGCTGTCGTCGCTGCCCGTAACCTCGCTGTCCCACTTAAATTTCATCGGCAGCGACGAAGCCGTCTCGAGGAACGATCCCGCACCCGAAAGCATGGCCGCATCCCCGCTGGTCTCCCCCGCAATCCGGGCATTCTGAGCCTTCATATCCAGCAAATTGGCATCCGACTCGTACTGGTCCTTCTTGTTGCGATAGCCCCAATTCTCAAGCTGGCCCTGGTGGATGATGTTCTCGGCATCGAGCTTGTCGACCATGCGCTGGCCGGCCCGGACCTGCACCGCGCTGCCCGTATTGATGTCGACCCCGGACGCCGCCTGCCCGGTCGTGATCTTGCCCGTGCGCTGGGCCGTCTTCATGCCGTGATTGGCCTGCTTGGTGAAGGCCGTGCCGATCGCGTTCTCACCCAGCATCTCGGCAATGCGGGCGTTATTCCGAGCAACCTGGGCCTGGTACTGGTAGGCCTGAGCCGCGCCCTCTCCCGATCGCCGCGCACCTTGGGCGCCCTTGGCCGAACCGCCGAGTTTGGCCGCCGTTCCCGCGACTGAAGCCGCGGCTGAGGCTCCGGCGAAGATCGTTGCTGCGCTAATTCCGGCCACGGGGCTCTCCGGTGATGATCGTGTGGTTCAGTTCCGGGTCCTTGTGGGAAACCAGCAGATGCGTTTCGTCGGTGAAGTCCGACTCGGCCGCGCCCACGTCCGTCGCTTCGCTCGGCAGGATCATGGTCAGGTAGACGTCAGACCGCGCGATGAACGATTGCTTCCGCCCGGCCGCGGCCGGCACGACGTTGTAGCCATCGAGCTCCAGTTCAGCCGAGCCGATGTAGACCAGCGCGCAGCCCTGCACGATCAGGATCGTCGGCACCTTCACCAGCACGCCGGTGATGATCACCCGGGCCGGGATCTTCACCGTCCGGGCGTACATGCCGCCGTGAATGATATGGCCGGTGACGATCGAGACTTGGGGCATCGTCAAAAGAACGGCCTCAAGGTCGCGGACGTTCTCGATCTCGTGCGGAAGCATCGCCGGGATGGCCGCGCCCGCAAAGGGCACCAGCGGCGCCGGCTCGTGGGCCAGGGCTGGAAGGTTCTCAGGCACCGGCCGCCTCCGCCGTGTACTCGAGCCCGACGGCATAGCCGGTCCCGATGTAGTGCCGATAGTCCGGCGTCTCTTCCAGGTGCCGCTTGAGCGTCGCGCGGCCCCGTTTGGTATAGGCCGCCCCGGGCGCATCCGGGGCATGGAACCCCAGAAAGCACACCAGCCGCAGAGCCGCGTCGTCCCCGGCCAGCACCGTCGTATCCAGGCGCGTCTTGGTCGACATGGCCTCATCCAGCACCCGGCGGATTTCCTTCACGATCACCCGCGGCCGCAGGGTGATCTCCTCCGTCAGGACCATCCAGATGCTGCCCTCGCTCGAGGCGTACTGCCCGATGATGCCGGCGATCGCCACCAGCCGGCCGTCCAGCAGCCACGCATAGCGCAGGTAAGAGCGGTCGAAAGAGTCCCGGAGCTCGCGGTGGGCATTGAGGCCGATATGGGACAGGGCCACCCGATGATCGAACCGCATGCGCCGCACGATGGCACCGCAGTGAAAGGGACGCGCTTCGATCCGCTGGAGGTTCATGGTCCCCATTCTATCACTTCCCCGCACGTTGCGGTTCCTTGTTCTGGGGAAGATCACCCGGCCACGCCTCGGCCACCAGGGACAGGATATTCACCGGCAGCGGCTCAAGTTGCTGGATAGCCATCTGGCCGCCGACGTCAAAGCCGCCCTGCACCGGGCAACGCAGCCAGCCTGTGTAAAGCGGCAGCGTGATCGACCCGTAGGGCGGGATGCTCTTTTCCGGAGCGGTGTCCAGGTTCTCCCATTCCGGCGCGGTCTGAATAGGGCTGAGCGTGCTGCCGTCCGGCTGATTGGACCCGACCTGAAAGACCCGGCTGTTCTCGACCAAGGCATTCACCGCGGCGATCTTCTTGCGCATGCCCTGGATCGTGGGCTCGCCGCCCTCAAGATAAATGGTCTGAATTTGCACCCCGTAGGACAGCCCGATCACGATGGCCGAAGCCGGCGTCGCCAAAGTGATCGACCCGGCGGCGCTCACCGTCGTCGGGGGGATTACCTCACCATCCGCCAAGCCGGTCACTTCCATGCCGGCAAGATGCTGAAGACCACTTACCATCGAAACCGGTGCCGTCATTGTCCATTGGCCGGATGGCATCAATTGCACCCGGCCGCCGCTATTGGGGACAAGCTGGGTGAAGGGCGACGTGACGATGCCCTCGACCGTCATGGCATCCACATAATTCGTGATCGTGACCCGGCCGCCACCGCCGCGGATCACTGAGCCCTCGTCGCTGGCCTGGAACACCGCTCCCGTGGCCTCAAGCGTCACCGTGTTGTCCAGAGCCAGCACCGCCTCAGCGCCACTGCCGCCTTCGCTATAGGCCGTATCCGTGATCACCAGGCGCGGATTGATGTACCCGGTGCCTTGGCTGCCCGGCGCAAAGGTCACCGCCGTGATAGCGCCGCCGGCGATCGTGAGTACCGGGACTGCCCCGGTCCCTGGACCATTCCCTTCGTCGTCAACCACCACCGCCGTCGTGCCGGCCGAATACCCCGAGCCGCCCACGAGCGACGTCGTGCCCGTGATGGCCCCTAGCCCCCTCGCCGAACTGGCGCTCAAGATCGCGTCCGGCTCAGGCTGCGGAAGCGACAGGCCGGCATCGACGCACCAGCAATCCTCGATCGTCAGCCATTGCCGGTTATCCATGCGCTCGATCATGTAAGCCGTGTTGTCGCCCGGGTAACGCTGGGTCGCCATGTAGAGCGCGTCGACCGGCGGCTCGGTGATCGAGCAGACGCTTTGGAAGATGCCGTTGGTGTCGTGCCGCGCCCAGCCGGCCACTTCCTGCGGCTTCACATAGGTGAGGCTCAGCATGGTGCCGTCCTCGCGCACCACCCACAGAACCTTGAACGGCTCCTCGCACCACGCATGCTCGCGCATCTGGTAGCCCGTGAAGAGATGCGAAGAGTTCAGCGTGAGATCGGCGCCGGTATAGATGTTGTTGTTGTACTGGTAGGAGAAGTTTCGATAAATCGAGCCCTTCGCCTGCACAAAGATGATGTCGGAGTCGATCTTGATGGGCGGGATGTGGTCGTGGCACCCGTTATAGGCCTGCGGCTGGACCTGCTGCGTCGCCGGGCCGATTGGCTGCGGATTGAACGACGAACCGCCCGTACCGGTAAGCTGCCAGCCACCCTGTCCCGTCAGGACCACTAGGCCGCCCGGCATCGGCACGGCCGCCTGAATGCCATTCACCGCCACCGACCACGGCGTTCCCGAAATCGCATCGCTCTCGATCGGCGGAATGCGCACGTCGAAGTTCGTGTAGGCCCCCGGCTGGGAGATCCAGTACGAGTCCGGATTGTTGAACGAGTAGCCATAGAAACGGCGCTGCTGGATATAAGCCGGCACGCCGGGATAGGTGCCGGACTGGGCGCCGATCTGGAGAGTCGCAGTGGCACCGGCGCCATCGCCCGTAACCACCACAACATCGGTCGGTGCATACCCACTACCGCCCTGATCGACGATCACCGCAGTCAGCGAGCCGCCGACCAAAACGCCTCGCAGGACCGCGCCCGAGCCGGTAGACGTCGTGATCGCAAAGGCGGTGGTCGTGTACCCAGCGCCGCCCGCCACCGGCGTCACCGTCAAAACCTGGCCGCGGGCGAAGGGGTTTTGGAAGACCGGCGGCACCTGGTTGAAGTCCGGCACAATGTTGCTGTCGACAAACTGCGTACCGAAGGCAAAGCCCGCGAAGCCGAACTGAGCCCCTGCCACCGGCACAACGCCATAGCCCGGCGCCACCTTGTAGACGATGTACTGCGTCACGCCGGAAACCGCCGACCATGTCAGGGTGATAGAACCGGCAGTGGTCGCAATATCGACCGCACTCGGCACGGAAGCGATCGGGCTGGGCAGGCTTTCTGAGCCATCTTCTGGCGCCACGGAAGTGACCCGGTACTGATAGTTCACATTGCCGGCGGCCGTTGCCGCGCCGCTCACCGTAGCTGGTGCATCCACGCTAGGCGAGGGATCGACCTCTTCAAAAGTCCAATCCGTATTGCTGTTCCGGGACAAGTCCTCCGGCGCATATTCCGCGCCGCTTTGCTGGTTCACGCAGCAAATCGACATCACGTCGGCCGACTGCGTCCACTTCATGTATTCCAGATCCTGCTCGGCATATGGCGAGCCGATCGTGTAGATGCGCGCCGCCTCACCCCCCAAGATGTAGACGCCATATGTCGTGGAATCGATCGGATTGCCGTAGACGTCATAGAGCGGGAACGAACTTCCCGTCGGCGCCCCCACCACCACGGTCTGCCCGTTCATCTGGGCCATACCCAGGATGTCAGACAACTCGATCCAGTCGCCTTCCATAAACGGCACCACTAAAGACTGCGACAGCGTGAAGGTCGCGCCCGCTCCCGTGCCGCTGGTAGAAAGCTGCGACGCCGGGTTGGCGGGAAAGGCGCTATAGGCGCCGGCGCTGATGACCGAGACGACATTCGGCCCCATCAGAGCAAATTGAAAAGTCGCCGCCGTGCCCGATCCCGAGCTCGAGGCCTGCGTAAAGGTCGCGCCAGACGGGTTGGCCGTGAACACGCCGGCATTTGTGATCGTGAAGGTGGCGACGCCCAGCGACAGGTTCAACTGCGCGCCGATCAGCCCCGCGCCGGTCACCGGCTCAGCCGCAGGGGTCGTCGGATTGACCGTGTAAGAGCCGGCCACGGTGATCGACAGAACGGCCGTGATCGCGCCGCCCGCCACCGTCACAGAGGCCTGAAACGGCGTCCCGGTGCCCGTCGTTCCCACCACCGTCTGCGTGCCATTGGCGCCGCCGGCGCCGCCCGCTGCGATCGTCGCCGAGACCACCTTGGTCGTGGCCACGGTCAATTGCGCCGGCGTGGTCTGCGTGCCACCGTTCAAGGCGATCGTGTTGCCCGGCGCATAGACACCAGTGCCAGGGGAATTGACCTGGAGACTTAGCAGCTTGGTGTTCGTCACACCCAGGATAGCCGGAGACAGATAAGTGCCCCCGCCGATCGTGATTGTGTCGCCAGGCGCGTAGGACGAAAGCACTCCTGTGGTGATCGCCGTTGCCGCCGTCACGCCCATAGTCGAGACCGTCATTACTGCCGGGCTGGCCTGTGTCAGGTTGGTGATCAGCACGGGCGTCTCAGTGACGAACGCGCCTTGGGCGATCACACGCATGTAGAAGTTGCCGAACTCCAGGGCCAAGCCCTGATTGATCGAGAACTGGAACGGGATCAGCCGCGGAGGATAATTCCGGCCGGTTTGCTTGGAGAAGCCTACGAACTTCGTGCCGGCGCGCGAGGAGGAGCCGCCAGTATAGCGCACGAAAGCGTTGCGCATGGTTGAAGCCGCGGCGAAGTAACGCGCGAGATCGCTTCGCCCGAACAGGCTCGGTGCAGCCTCGCCGATCGTGAAGGTATTTTTTTCAATGGGGACAGCCACATCTCACCGCCTAGTAGGCTGCCGAGTTACCGAACATTACGTTGTCGAAGCCGCCCCACCACATGCCAATCCCTGGGCCGCCCCATCCCATCGCGCTGTTCCCAATGCCACCCGACAGGCGGGCCCGCATCCAGTCGACGTTCAGGTCCGCATTGGCCCAGCTTTCATTACCGTCCGAAATCCGCGCCTCGAGTATTTTGCTTTCAGCGATCTTCATGTTGCGATCGCGCATGACCAGGCCGAACTTCTTGTCGCGAGCCAGCGGCATTGCAATCTCGGCCGCGAGATAGGCTACCAGTGCCGCGCGGAACTGCGCATCCCACTGAGTCGGATAGAAAGCGTTGAAGGTGTAGATGCAGCGCGCGTTCTGCACGTTGGTCATAATCACCAGCCGACCCGTCGGCCCCACGCCGGGCATGTCCACCGGAGTCTGCGCCACGCCGTCAGGAATGTAGTTTTGATCGGTCGTCACCAGAAAACGCGCCGGGATCGGACGCTGGCCCAGCAGTGCATTTGGCAGGCTCGTCGTCAGGGGCGACCCGGAATTGTCCGGCACAATGTTGTTGCTCGGGACGCTGACATTGATCAGCGGATTCCACGGGACATAGCGGACCTTCTGGCAGTCCGTCGGATAGGCGTACTCGTAGATAAACTGGCTGCCCGGGACCTGAGTGCCAACACCGGTCGTATTGCCCGTGCCGTCAGCCAGAAGCTGGAGCGGCGCTTCCTTGCGGGCGCAATTCCAGTGGGCCGCCCGGAGAAGCTGCCGGAGGCACTGGCCATAGGCGCGCAGGATCTTCTGGGCCTTGGTCGTGCCTTCCTGGATGTCGCCCAAGGTGAAGTCGACACCGGCCGCATCGAGCGCCTGATTGGCCACGCCGGTCGGGGAATTGTAATCGTCCATCAGCCCTGCTCCGCCATTGCCGAGCTCGAGGACCGCGCCACGTCGGTCATGTCGACCTGATCGACATTGGTGTCCTTCAGCCCGCGCTTCAATCGCACGCCAAGCTCTGCCGCAAAGGCCTCCACATAGTCAGCCGGCCATTGCGCGGGATCCGTGACCTGGCCGGCGTAGGTCAGCACCGCATCGGCCACGTTCGTGCAGATCACACGCCGCGGCGGGGTGTAGCCCTGATCGTTCAGGACCGCGAACAGGTAGGGCTGCGGGTCCGGATTGAACATGAACAACGGCTGCGGCTTCACCGCCCGCACCTTCAGACAGTCGGTCGGGTAGGTGTAGGAGAACAACCACGGCATCGGCGGATAGGTCGTGGGATTCCACGACGTCGGCGGGAAATACCCGTTCGGGGGCGCCTGCTTCAGTAGGGTCAGCGATACGTTGCGCTCAATGAAATCCCAGTCTCCGTCGCGCATCGTGTCATCGCGAGTCTGAGAATAGATCGTGAGCGCTTGGCTGGCTGCCTTGGATCCGTCGTACAGGGAGCCTACCCTGAGCGTATAGCCAATGCGTTGCAGGCTGAGATTGACGACGTCGGTGGGATTCGAAACGGACGCGGGCATTTATCAGCCATCCCTGGTCATGGCAGCACCGGAGAATACACCGGCACTGCTCAGCAGCACCTGGGAAGTCTCCGGACGGCCGCCAAGGGCGATCGCGAATTCGCTGGCCAGCAGCCGCACAACGGCCTGGTGGAACAGGGCATCCCAGATCGAAGGATCGGGATTGTTGTTGTAAACCGCCCGCGCGTTCACAAGGTCGGCCCAGATCACCTTGGTCTGCACCGAGGCCACAAGAGTATTACCCACAGTCCAGTTGGTCGGCAGCGGGTTATTGGGATCGGCCAGCGTCCCCGGCATGACTTGCCAGATTTCCAATGCCGGCGCGGGATAAATGTATTCGTAGGCCCAAGGGAAGGGCGCCGTGTTGCCCGTCACCGTCAAGGCACCCGTGGCGCGCCCGAAGTCGAATTCGAACTGGCGCCCCACCGCGGCCACGCACGGCCCGTAGAGATACGATGCCGCAATGCCCGCCGCTGAGCCGTCAAAGCTCGGGTAGGTTCCAGTGACGGGCTTCTGGTTGTCGCCCATCAACTGGATGGCTTCGTTCACTACCGAGGTTGGAGTGATCGCCATTGCCTACTGCACCCGGAAGGCGGTGACGGTGCTGTCTTTGCCGGCTCCTGAATAATCAAACTTCATCACGCCGGTAGCCGTAGAGGCAGAAGTGCATGAGATACGGATATTACTTGCAGGAGTCGCAAGATAGCCACTCAGAGCAACAACCTGCGACTCGTTGGCCGTTTGCGGAACGCTTACCCCAGAGGCAATCACCGTAGTTCCGTCCCACAGCTTGCATTTCAAAGTAGCGGCGCCGGCCGTATCAAGAACGGTCACTGCGCCTGAAGCAAACCACGTTCCTGTGCTGCCCTGAGCAACCGTGGGACCTGTCTGGTAAACGCCAGGATTGTTGAGAGGAACATCTCCCGACAGCGAGTTGGTGATCTGCGTGCCGCTCGGCACATACGCCGTTGATGCCGTATAGGCCGCAGTGCCAAGCGTGCCGCCGGTGCCGATGTTCAGCGTGCTGCCGTCCGTGCCCGCGAAGGTGAGTGTATTGCTCGCCGTAAGGGTCTTGGCCGCCGCGATGGTGAGCACGCCGGTCCCGGCCGTCCAAGTATTGCCGTTGTAGGTTTTGTTAGTGAATGCCTCGCTGCCAGCCAAAGTAGCCAGCGTCCCGGAGCCTGTCGCCGGAAACGTCACATTGGTCGTGGTCGTGGTCGTTAGCGTCAGCGCGTTGGCGCCCGACGTCGTGAAGGCGCCGGCCGTCGTGAGCGTGCCGCCCAGAGTGATGTTCTGGTTGCCGATCTTGGTGATCGTGAGCGCGCCGGTGCCGGTGTTGACCGTCGCATCCCCGCCTAGCGTGAAACCGCCGAACGCGCCCGCATTGTTGTACTGGATCTGGCCATTGGTTCCAGCAACGCCGGGAAATGCCCCGCAGTCCTTCAGCAGCGTGCCGGTCGTATTGTTCCAGCAGGCGACATTGTTGACCGTGCTCGAGGCCGGCCCAACCACATAGCCATCCGTGAACGGGAATTGATAGTCCGCGCCGTTGACCTTCAGCGTCAGGGGAAGCGCCGAGGCGCCACCGGCCGAGCCGAAGCTGATCAGGCCGCTGCTCGAGACATTCGCCGACAGGCAGAGGTAGTGATAACCCGCCGCGTTGGTCGATACGGCGTCCTGGATGCAGAACACTTCCCCGTTGGGGCCGGTGCCCTGCCCGGCATAGGGAGCCGTCCCCGTGCCGCGCGCCGTGATGTTGAGTTCCTTGAGGCCCTGGCCGGTCGTGTTGCCGCCAGCGGGGCCGCTGTCCTGGACGATCGGCTGAGCGCCGCCAGAACTGGAATAGGCGGGAGCGCGACCCGGAGACCAGGTTCCGCCCTGTAGTACCGTCGCCTGGCTCCACGCCTGAACGGGGAGAAGGACCGCAATCAGCGTGATCAACAGGCGCTTCATAGACTTCACTCCATGGGCATCAGTGCCCGTTAGGTCCGATCATACAGCGGATTGCCCATCTTGCGTTCCGCTTCTTTGTTCTCGGCGTCTTCCGACTCGGTGCAGCACATATCCTCGATCTGCATCTCGACCCGGCAGCTAACGCCGTTCTCACCATCGTCCCGGCTGACGTTCACAATCCGAGCCAGCGCATGGAAGTGAATGATGCCGCCCGAGCAAAGGTCCGACGTGTCAATCCCCAGCTTGATGAGCTCGCGCTGGTTCAGGCTGATGCGCGTGCCTGGCGGATAGTCCGGGCGCCCCGGCATCGGGATCGGCAGGATCTGATCCAGCTTTTCCTCATCCGACATCTCGAGCGAGACCATGGGCTTCATGGCCTAGCCCTCCGCGGGCTTGTCGGGCGGAGACTTCTCGGCAGAAGCGTCCTTCTTGGCCGTGCCGCCGGCGCCGAACGATAAATCGAAGTGATCGGCGATCTCCTTGTTGTGCCGCGAGCCCATCGTGCGATGCGCCTCGCGCATGCTGCCGTGGTGATCCATGCGCTCCTTCTCGTGGCGCTTATGGATCGCCTTCAGGCCATCCAGGAACATATCCTTGGGGGATGCGGCCTCTTCGGCCTCACCGTCGGCAGCCGCCGCGGCGCTATCGACCTCGGCCGCAGGGGCCTCTTCGCCGGCCTCGCCCTCGGCGGCAGCAGCCTCGGCTTCCGGCTTCTTCTCCGGATCGGGCTTCTCTTCGTCCTTGGGCTTGTTGTCGTACAGCGGGCTCTTGGTCATGGGCTTTATCCTCGAGGTAACGTCTGCCAATGTTGGGCTAGGCATTGATCTTGTCGTGACGGAACTTGCCCATCACCTCAGACCGGAAGAACGATCCTGCCGATTCAGCTTTCAGGAAACGATCGTACACATCCTTGGGCGCTTCAGGATAGCGATAGAGGCCGCCAGACTTAAACCAGACCCACAGCCCGCTCTTGTCGTGAGCGACGCCGGAGATATTGCTGCTCTCCACCTTGACCTGCTTCGGGGGCTTCATTCTTTTTCCATCTCTTCGCGGTGCTTCTTTTGGAGCTCCGGCCAATCCTTCTCCGGAGTGTCGCGATATTCCTGCTCGTGCCGCTTGCGCATTTCCCTGCTGGCCCGGTTCTCCACCTGGGTGTCAGTGGCGCTCCCGGACCTGATGTGGTCGTACAGGGGCGGCCGGCCCTTCACTTGCTCCTCGCGTGATCGTACAGCGGGTTCGCCTTGCGCTCAGGCAACTTTCCAGGCTTGTCCGCCGCCACGAATTCCTTAGCAACGGCTTGGGAGACGCCACCGGCGCCTCCCTTTTTCTTCGACGCCGCCCACATCAGGCGACGCTGCTTCTCGCTGACCGGTGGCACTTAGCCGCCGACGCGGGCCACGCAGATATAGTCCCACTTGTTCCCGGACTGCGAAGCCTGCACCAGGGTGATCGCGGTGGCGCTCACCGAGTAGGCCGGCGTCGAAGTGCCCGGCGCGACCTGCGACGTCGCCACGCAGTAAGGCACCGCGGCGTAGGCCGTGGAGAAGGTGATCACGCAACCGGTGGCGCTGGTGCCCAGAGTGACCGTGCCGGCGCTGTCGGTGCCGGAGATCGCCGGAGAACCGGTGCCGCAGGACGTGAGCGCCGGGGTGCCAGAGTGGCCCGAGGCGCCGCCCAGCAGCCATGCCCGCATCTGGGTCAGGGTCGCGTAGACGTTGCCGGCGGTCGGCGCCGCGTTCGGGATCACCTGGACGACGTCGTTGACGCCCATCGAGACGGGGTTGGGCAGCGTCACCTGAGCGATGGCAAAGCCGCCGCCGAGCAGAAGGCCGATGGCAGCGAAGGCGCCGAGAATGCGAGTCTTGAGGGTCTTCATGGTCTTCTCCTTGAACGAAGGGCTAGGCGCCGGCGGCCGAGATGCCCATCGACTGGACGGTCACGGCGGTGAGGCTGGTGAGGGTGACGATGAACCGGCGCGTCACGTTCTGGGCAATCGTCATGGTGCCCGTCAGCGTGATGCCGGTGTTGGTGGTGATGGTCGCGGTGTTGGCGCTGCCCGAGCCGTTGCGGATCTCCAGGATGTAGGAGAAGCCGATCTGGGCGTTCGGGATGGCAGCCACGACATCGGCAGCGGCCGGGAACTGGAGATTGCCCGGGGTCGTGCCCGTGTTGATGTGCTCGCAGACGTTGGCGCCGGCGACCGAGGCCGCGGCGATCGTGGCGCTCTCCAGAGCCGCGGTGACGAACTTCGCGTTCGGCAGGCTCATCAGCGGCACGACGTTGATGCCGGTCAGCGTGAAGGCGCCGGCGGTGTCCTGCTTCAGGAAGAAGTAGCCGACCGACAGGCCGGGGATGACCGTGAGGCCAGCCAGCGTGACGCCGGAAGCGCCGGCCGCCAAGGTCTGGGCAAAGGCCACCGTGTTCTTGATGGTCAGCAGGCGAGTGGCGCCCACCGGGGTATCGGCGCCCAGGGCCGCAAGGATCTGCGCGCCCGTGGCCGTCGTGTCGGTATAGACGTCCGTGGGGCCGGAGCGCGTGATCAGGCCGCCGGCGATCGCCGCCGCGGTCAGGGTGCCAGCACCCACCGTCGTGATGGCGGTGTTCTGCACATCGTTCGAAAGCTCGAAAAACTGCGACAGGTTGCCGAGGTTCGTCTTGGCCGACCGAGGACCGACCGTGATGATGTCGACCTCCATGTTCGCCGCAAGTTCATCGGCATCCAGCATGATGGCGCCAGGAGCAATCGGGTCGACCATTCTTCGGTCCTTTCGTTACAGAAGGGGAACCGACAGCGTCCGCGCTGCCTGTCCGGTTTCGCTGATACGATACTTCAGGGCTACATCCGACGCCGGCGTCACCGCCGTGAGGTTCAGCCGATAGAGCACCATGTTCTCAGGCTCGCCAAAGCTGAGCGAAATCGGCGTCGCCGGATTCCACTGAGCCAGCGCGCCGGAGCCGCCGATGTTGCAGACGATCCATGTCGCGCCGCCGTCAAAGCTGCGCTCGAGTTGGACCGAGCCGGTCAGGCCGATCGCGGCACCGGTGATGGTCGCCGCTGCGTCCACACCGGTCGGAACCGCGCCGGCCGCGGCCAGGGCAAATTCGTAGGGAGTCGGCTGGTCGTTGGGGGGAGAGGCCGTCGTCACCGCACTCAGGCTGACAGTGCCCTTGATGCCGTTGGGGACGTTGGGAGAAGGCGCCACCGCGGCGACGTCGATCGCCGTCACGGTCTGGCCCCCGGTCACGCCCAAGCCGGAAACAACCGCGCCCAGCAGGTCGCTGGTATCGGCGAGGTCCGTGATCTTGGCGATGCCGTTGATGATCTTGCCGGGGAGCGTGACCGTCGGCAGCACCATCTCGATGTCGGTTCCCGCGACGGAGCCGACCGTGGTGCCCCGCGGAACCAGCGAGCTATTGATCGCCGAGCCCGCCGCCACCGTCGTCGCCAGGACGGCCGACAGATCGGCAGCCGTCGTGGTCAATTCGTCCGTGAACTCTCCCCAGATGGCGAGGTTCATCGGGCCGAGGAAAGCAAAAGGCTTGGTCGGGCCGAGCGCCGCCAACGTCCCCTGAATCACGCCATTGGCCATGTCCCCGACAAGCGGTGACTTGCCAGAAGCGCCTACGCCGAGGGGAGCCGGGACGCCCATACGCTACACTCCAGCCGTCTGGATAACCGGCGGCGCCGACTTGCCGAGCACATGCGTGTGCGTCTGCTCCGGAGCCGAGGACTGACCCGGCACGCGCGGATCGTTGAAAATCTTCTTGCTGGGCTCCGCGACTTCCGGCGGGGCGACGTTCGGGCGGCCCTTGACGATGCCCTCCTTGGAGAACACCCACGGGCTATCCGAGCGCAGCCAAGGCGCGTCCGGCAGGCCTTCGGCAGCGGCGCTGCCAATCGACTGCTGGAACAGGCCAAACACCTGAGCGGCGTTCTCGTCGTTCGGCACCATGCCTTCGTTCGGCGGCCGGTCCCAGTAGATGACCGTGTCGTTGAACTTCTTGGTGGCATCGTCCCGCCACTGCGGGTCCACCAGAGTGTCGTCCAGCCACATCTGCGTGCGGATCGTGTAGGTCGGGACGACGCCCCGGGCCCGCAGGTCCACCAGCAATGCCACCATCTGATCGCGAGCCACCTTGCGGCGCTCGACGACATCCGGCGCCACCATGCGCATCTTGTTCTTGGGATCGCTCGCCTGAACGATCGCCGAGGCCAGATGACGCGCGAAGTTTTGGTCCGTGTTGCCGCCGCCCGGATCGGCCGTGCCGGCTTCCGCCCGCGCGACGCCCACCGACTGCATCACCTGAGCGGTGATGCTGGCCACGAGGCTCGGCATCATTTCCGAAATACGGTCTTCGGCCTTGCGGTCGATTTCCGCGTTCTTCTCTGCCAGTTCCCGCGCGATCTGAGCGTTGGACTTCCGGGCCATGCTAGGCGACCCCGCTCACGGAGTAGTTCCGCGCCGCCTGAGCCGCGAAGTAGTCGTCGCGAGCCTGGGTGACCAGAGCATAGGCGATCGTGCCGGCCGAGTAGTTGGTGCCGGCCAAGATGTTGAAGTTCAGCCGCAGGAAGCGCGGACGCAGGTTGTCCGGGAACGGCGGCAACCAAGGGATACGCGCGATCTGGCGACCGGCGATGCCCTGAGCGGCCGTGATCAGCGGGCCGGCGCCGAGCACCTGGTAGGTGCCGGGCGAGCCGCTGCCGTTATCCGGAGCGGCCTGCAATTCGACCTGAAGGATGGGCGAACCGGTATCGGCCACCAGAGCGGTGCCGATCGCCACGACGAGCTCGGGGCGCATATTGCCCTGGCCCATGGCGTCGGCCTGACCCGGGAGGGTGGCGATGCCGGTGATGTTCTGCACGGTCGTGCCAGCGCCATTGCCCAAGAGGTCGATGACCCCGGGAGCAAGGACATCGACGCCCGCCGCGGCCACGAGGGACAGCGGCGAACCGTAGGGCACGAAGGCCAGCTTGGAGTCGATCAACATGGTCTGTTGTCCTTTCGTGAACGGGGCCGCTTAGGAGACGGCGCTTTCGGTGATCAGGAGGCGATCGCTGACCTTCACCGGCACGCCGCGGAACACATCCTGCGGCCGGCCAGCGGCGTCGTTGATCGTGAGCAGCACGTTGCGATCGCGCATGCCCTGGGCGTCCATCCAGAAGCGGATGGTGCGGTTGGCGTAGATGACCGGACGCACGCTCGGGGTCGGATCCGTCGGCGAGTCGGTCTTCATGATTCCGGAGACGCCCTTGCCGAGCGCCGGCGGCAGCATGACCGCCTGCGACAGCAGCAGGAACAGGTCGGGAGCACTAGCGCCCGCGAGACCGGCGCTGGTGGTGTCGAGGTTGGCGATGCGCACCGCGTTGCGCCAATCCTCGGGCACGATGTTGCCCTGCTGGCGGAAGTAGGTGGTGTAGGCCTCGTAGCGGTTACCCACGTTGTCGTAGGCCGGGACCGTGTCGGCCTTGTCCTCGGAGACCAGGCCCGCCTTGGAGTTGCGCGGGTAGGTGCCGTACACCGTGCGCTCGCCCCAAGCGACCAGCCAGAGCGAAGCGTTCGAAGCGCCGACGCCGCCGCCGTTGATCACGTTCACCGCGTTTTGTGCGGTGGCCTGATTGAGCGTGTTGTAGAACAGGCTCAGGCCCAGGAAGGCGGCCGGGTTGGTGTTGGTGTTGCCGTACCAGAGGGTCTGCTCCCAGGTCTGGCCCATGCCTTCGATGAAGGCGACGTCCTCGGTCGTGCGGAACGCCTCGATACCGGACGGGTTGGCTTCGGCCAGCATACGGTCGATCTGGCTGTAGCCCTCGAGCGAGCCCATGCCCAGGCGAGCCTTGCCGGTGGTCGACTTGCTGTAGCCGACGCCCTGATTCAACTGGCGGAAGTTGCCGGCCGGGAGCGACGTGCGGTAGCTGAACTCATGCCCGAAAATCTCGGTGCCTTCCTTCAGCGGCATGTCCTCGACCAGCGCGGTGCTCTGCGAGAGCATTTCCGCGATATACATCTGCTTGCCCGCACCGTCGATACGGGAGGTAACGTCGGCCAGCGTCGGCCATGCACCTGTCGCCATGAAAATTCTCCTTCAGTCTGTGCCGCTACCCGCGGCCGTTGGTTTGAGAACGCGGGTGGTCGTGAAGCGGATTGCCGCTACGCTTGCCCCCTTCGGGAACGAGTTTGACGTCCGTATGAACCGGGACGGACGGCTCCGACAGCTTCCGTTGCGCGCGGTAGACCATGCGCAGGAAAGCCGGATTGTCCCCCGCGCCGGTGACGCGGAGAAACATATTGAAATGATCCATGTCGGCCTGCCACTCGGGCGTGCCTCGCGGGTGATCCGACACGAACTCGTCGCGAAACTGGGCGATCTTGGTCATGGCCGCGTCGTGGCCGGACCCGCCGAGAATTTCGTCGGCCTTCACTTCCGTGCGCCAGCCGCGGCGCGTGTCGGCCCATACCTGGTGCTGATTGCGCTCGACGTTCTCGATCACTTCCGTGAGCGCGGTGTTGTGCAGATCGACGAGCCCTTGCAGATCGCCCGTGCGCGCCATCTGGGCCGCGGCATGGAACTGATCGCGCCGAGCGTCGTCCATCTGGATCGTCTCGGGCAACTCGTACTTGAACTCGATCGGCGGCAACTCGGGGGCCGGAGCCTCCTCGACCTTCTCGCCGTCAGCCGGCTTCTCTTCGGCCTTGACCTCTTCCACCGGCTTGTCGGCTTCGGGCTTCGCCTCGGCGGGCTTGTCTTCGGCAGCGGGCTTCTCGCCATCGGCAGGCTTCTCGGCTTCCGCGGCCGGCTTCTCCGCCCCGACTTCCTCGAGCAGCGTGGCGCCAGCGTCCGGCAATTCCTTGGCAGCGGGGGCTTCGGCAACGGGCGCCTCGGCAGCCGGCGCTTCGGCGGCCGCAACGGGCGCGTCCGCAACAGGAGCCTCTGCCGCCGGGGCCGGAGCGATAGTCTCGCCGGCGGCCGGCGCCGCAGTATCCGCGGTCACTTCGGCCGACAGAGGAAGCTCGGGCTGTTCGTCAGCCATTATCGCTTGCCTTTTGGCTTGGGAAAGTGGGGATGGAATTCATCCATGAGCGAAAGGATCCCGGCGCGATCGAGCGCGGACCACGAGTGATAGAGCCGCTGGCCGAATTCATGCCGGCCAAGATTGAGCCAGGACCCTTCCGGGTGCGGATGGCCGTGCGGACCGAACCCAAGCTGGATGCTGAACGCATCCGACGCCTCGAGCAGTCCCCACAGGAACTTGCGACCGATCGGATCAGCAAGCTGCTTGGTGAGCCACGCCGCGAGCTCGCGCCGATCTTTCTCGGCGACGCTTTCACGAGCACGCCGCTCGCGCTTGCCTTCAACAGCACTGCGCTGGACGGGCACATCTTCGGGGCGATCGACGGGCGCGTCATCATCAGGCTCGGCCATGGATCGCCGACTCGGGGATCACGAGACCGCTCGGATTGCGGATGTAGACGGGCCGATTCTCGCGGTCGGTGGGGCGCGCGATCGGCAGGATGGCACCGAGGCGGCCGGTCTTTGCGGTGCGCAGCTTCTCGCACTCGGCCAAGGCGTCCTTCATCTTCACGCCCATGGCGAGGAATATTTCCCGGGCGGCCCGCGAACGAACCGCATCCCCGATACGCTGATGGAACCGGGCCATCTCAAAACCAAACCGGGCCCAGCGCATATCGGTGCGCCAATGAGCGGCCTGGCGCGACGCGCCCTCGATCAACTTCAGATTGTCGACGAGCTTGCGGTAGGTCGGACCCTGAGCGGGCAGCTTTGCCAGATTCTCACAGTGCTGGGCCGCCTCCCGGAGGTTGGTCCGGAGGCAGTCGAAGATTTCAACTTCAGTGAGTGTGGACATTGGGATGTACTATGCGTCCCCAATCCGTCCCCATACAACATGCAGTAGCGAATAACGGGGAACGGGATTATAGTTGAGGCCTGAGCCGGGGAAATTTAGGAATGCCAGATCAGGACGAAACCTACCTCTCCAGGAAAGAGGCTGCCGATTACCTGCAACGTCGGCGCTGCCATATCTCCTACGCCACACTCGGCAATATGGCCGCTGGGAACAACTCCGGCGGCGGCCCACCCTTCTACAAAGACGGCGGCCGCGCCCTTTACACCCCGACCGATCTCGATCAGTGGCGCCGCGGGCGTCTGCGGAGAGTCGAATAGCCCCAAAGAAAACGGCGCCCTATGGGGGGGGAGCGCCGTCGTAGTTTGGGGAGATACATCATGCAGTAGACGTGAAAGGGCCGAGCGATACTCTGCCGGCCCGTGACCGCAGCATACACCTGGCGGCACCTTTCGCAACGTCGCGCGTTATCCCCAGAACCGGGAGACCGCCATGACCCTCGCCCCACCGCTTGCCGCGGCTGATCCGCTTGATGCTTTCCTCAGCCTCTTCAGCCTGGGTCTTTTTGGAACGGGGATTGTCGTGGAGAGGGTTGGCCATCGGTCTAGCTCGGCACCGTGTCGCCGCTCAGCAGCGAATTCAGCATCGACCCGCCGCCAACCGGCGTCTGGCTCAGCACCTTCGCGGCATCGACCGCCGGCTTGGCCAGGCTCGAGGCCTGCTGCTGCTGCATCGCAAGATTCTCGGCATCCGCCCGGACCTTGTCTGCGTTCTGCACTTCCGTTTCCGAATACATCGAGTCGGCCGGGAAGTTGTTGAGATCGAGATAGTGGCGCGTGGCCTTGTCCCAATTCACGACGCGGCCAGGATCGGGGCGACCGGCGTTCTTGGCCGCCAGCGAAAGCTGCCCGACGGTCTGGAAGCCGTCCTTCATCGCCACCGACTCGGCACTCTTCTGCGCCATCCGCATCAACGACATATAGTTGATCTTCAGCGGGATCTTCGCCAGCGACGGCGGCATGGGCTTCAGCATCCCGCGGCGCCCCATGATGGCGATCACGCGCTGGAGCACCGGGCCGGCCACGTCGTTTTCGAACAGGTCGATCACCGGGCCCAGAACCTGTAGCCGCTCGAGATCACGCTTCGTGAGCTCCAATTCGTTGCGCGGCTGGACACCCTGCATCTGGGTGATGGCCATGAACTGCGGGACGTAGAACACATCCTTCAGCCGGGCCTCGACTTCTTTAATATCGGCAGACAAATACTGAAGCCACTGCGGCACAATCTCAAAGGCGGGCTCGAAAGCCTTCTTGCCGTTCGACGTGTTCACGAACGTCACCATGCCGGGCATCACCGACGCGGGCTCGTTCTTGAGCGCGGGATCCGCCACCATCGGCGGGCGCACGCCCTTCTCGATGAACTCGGCCTTGCGATAGGACTCCTGCTGAAGCTGCTTCTGGTCGCCCAGGCCATCCATGCCGGGGCCGCGGCCGTAGGGATCGTTGCTCACCACCGACCACCGACCGGCCATGAACGGCTTCTCCATAAAGCCGCGAACGCTCAGGGGCTTCTCGGACTTGCGGCCCCGCAGCCAGTAGACCTCGCGGTAGGTATAGCGGCCGGATACGACGTCGATCCGTTTGCCGTTCTTTCCCTTGGGGCCGATCGCGAAGTTGGGCTCGATCGCATGGGCGACGATGAATTCCTGGTCAAGCTGGCCACCGCCCTGCTCCCACAGGCCCTTCACCTGGGCCGGGCAATTCTCCAGCCCGAACATCTCGACGATCTGGATCACCGTCAGCGTGAACTCGCGATAGAGCGTGTCGACCGAGAACCGCGCGCCGGCACCCAAGAAATACTCGCCCACGCAGGGCAAGTAGAACCGGACCACGTCCTCCTTGTCCTCGTAGCAGATCAGCGGCGACGTCCCGAAGATCGTCACGTCCTGGAAGAACTGGGCCATTACGCCGTAGAAATTCGACTGGTGCAGCACCGCCTGGACGCGCGTACCGGTGTCCTGAAGCCACTCCTTCGCCGCCTGGTCGAGCTTCACGTTGCTCAGCGCCGGTTCGAACTTGAACCACGGCCGCGCCGGATTGGTGAGACCGCTCCACATGCCCGACGCGCACGTCAGGGCCGCCATGCAGCCGACCGAGTCTATGATCGCGTCGTTGAGGTAATTGCCGCGATTGTAGTTGTTGGCGATGATCCAGGCCTTAGCACGCCGGGGCAGGAAGAACGTCCCCAATTGCTGCCACGTCGCCCACCAGGTCCAGCGCCACGTCCGCAGGCCGTTCATCCGGCGCTCGAGATGGCTGAAGGTCTGGTCCCACCACTTGGGCTGCTGTTCAAAGCCGCTCGGCAGCGTCAGCGGCTGGGCCGACAGAAAGTCTGGCCCCATCTCGGTATAGGCGGCCGTGCCGGCATCAAGCGGCATCGCCTAAGCCCCCAGCAATTCTTTTTTGGCCTTGGCCGTCGTGCCGAGGTTGTCCCCCTGTGACGACGTCTTGATTGTGCCGTCCATCCCCTTGCCATTCCCGGCAGCGGCGGCGCGATAGGCGGCCTGGCCGGCGACCTGGCCTTGCGCGTCAGCAAACTGCGGAGCAGCGGGAGGCGGCGGCGGGGGAGGAGGAGGAGCAGCCGCCGCGACGTAGGTGTTGCCCCCACCGCTGCTACCACCCTGGCCGAAAATAAAGCCCATCACTCGCCCCCTTTGGATACCGCTTCGACGGGAACATCCTTGGCGCGCTCCTGCACCTTATCGCCGCCGATGTATTTCACCAGGCACTTCCGGCAGATGTCATGGCCGTTGACGGCATGGACGCCCAGAGCCTCTTCAACGCCATTGATCGGGTAGACCCCAATCGCCAACGGATTCTTTTCGGTGATCTCCTCGCCGCACGAGTCGCAGAAAACCTTCGTGCTCATGACGTCGGAATCTCCCGCTTCTTGCGAAGCCGCCAATGCTCGTATTCCTCGCCGTTATTTTTGCGATCCTCATCCGACGGCACAGCCTTGAATGACGGCGTTGGCCCCTTGCTGCCGCCCTTCCGGTGCGCGTCGATGTCCTCGCTCATTTCCTTCATATCCTTGGGGTCGATCTTATCGGGATGACCCTCCGGCATGTTCTCCATACCGATGCTTTCGTACTCGCCCTTGAACTCCACCCGGCGCTGGCCGTCCTGCTGCTCAAAATCCTCCGTGCGCCGGTCGCCCTTTTTGGCTTCCTGCACTTCCTCGCGCTTCTTCTTGGAGCGCGGATGATCGTGGAGGACTTCCGACCGGGCCATCAGGAAGGCCACCGGATATCGAACAGCAGCACCACGCCGGCCGCGGCGCCCGTCACGATCGACAGCCACATGAGGATATGCTGCGTCGGCGGATTGGACGGCACCAGTTGCGATGCGTAGGTGAAGTAGGAGAGGCCGGCGCCCAGCAGCGCCAGCTTCCAGGCGAGCGGGTTGCCCACAACCAGCCCGGCGGCAACGCACCCGCCGAGATAGGCAGCCGAACTGACGAAAAGGCCGATCGCGGCCAAGGTCTTGGGGTCCATAGCCCGGGATAATACCCGCTTTGGTGTCCCCGGGATAGGGGAGGCCTACCGGTTGAACGGATCGTAAGGGGTGACGGCGCCCTGCGGGGACTGCCCGGAGATCCGGTCAATATCGGCAAATGGATTGTAGTGGCCGCCCATGGCCGACCGCGCCACGGTCGCGCGGGCCGTTCTCGATTTTGGGGTGACCGGCTCGGCAAAGGTCAGAGCGCAGGCATCGGCCTCGTCGGGGGAGAAGCCGAGCTTCCGCTTGATGTCGTCCTTGTCCTCGAGCATGAGGCGGTCGTTCTTGAACGTATAGACCGTCTCGGTGAGGGCCTTCAGCAATTCCCGGCTGCCCTCCTGATCCTCGGGCGGCAGCGCCCCGCCGGCCTTGATCCAGTCGACGAACAGGAAATACATCTCGGCGCGACGGTTGGCGTAGCGCATCTCGACCGAGGCCTTGGAATTGAACTGCACCGGGATCGACGCCTTGCCCAGCACGTTCAATTGGTCGATCCATGTGAAACCCAGGCCGCCGGTCGCGTCTACAAAGCAGGCGTCGGCATCGAACTCATTCCAGTGCCGGTTGGCGATCGAGGCGCCCGTCACGCCGTCCGGCACGTTCCGGTAGCGGCGGAGGTTGTGCATTTGGGGACCGTGGCGCATGGCGATCACGCTGGCATCATCGCCCTGGCGCGCGACGTCGATGCCCATGATCTTCGGCTGGTTGCCGATTTCCAGCGGCCGATACCACCGGCGCATGGCGGCGCGCACTTCGTCCGGGCCGATCAGGGCCGTCAGCGACGTCGGGGGGAAGCGCCCGAACACGTTCACGAGAACGAATGGATGCTCAGCGCCGTACTTTTCGATCTGCTGCCGGGCCCAGTCGATATGGACGCGGCTCGCGCGCTCGGGATCGTCCGGGTCGCCGGTGATCTCCTTGCGCCACCACAGATCCTTCTCGGAGGTCGCGGCGCGATAGAGCGGACCGGAAAGGTTGGTCGGATTGCCGGCCTGGACGATATGGCCTTCAACGCACGACGCAAGCGCCGCTTCAGCCGCGGCCATCACCGAGTCGGGAATGCTGCCGCTTTCATCCAAGAGGAACAGCATGTAATCGCTATGGAGGCCGGCGAGTGTGTTGGCCTGCTCCTCGGCATTGCCCGTCTTCGGCCAGGTGCGGGCGGACATCCACCAGTTACCCGCCAGATCGGTCTGCTTCGCGGCAATGCGCGTCGTCGTCCACACGAAGTTGTCGCGCAGGAATGGGGACTTGGCCTGCCACTTCGCCATCTCTTTCCAGAGACCGTCGCGAAGCTGATCGCCGCTGATCGACGTCGCTGCAATGTTGGGGCTCGGCCGAGTCGCGAGGAAATTCCATCCCAGCCACGCCAGCACGGTCGTCTTGCCTGGACCTTTGCAGGCTTGGAGTGCAATGCGCTGATTGTGGGGGAAGGCCTCAAGAACCGAGTCTTGCCAGGCATCCGGCGTGACGCCGAATTGCTCGCGGACGAAGATACGAGGGTCCTTGCGATAGAGCGCGATGCGCTCCTGCTCCGCCGACATCTTGGGCTTGGCCATCGTCTCAGCCTACACGATCGGCGCTATAGCGGCCACCACATGCCTATCGAGAAGCCGAGCGCCATGCAGAAGGGGAGCGCGGCGAAGAACGCAGCCCAGATCGTCATGGTCTTATGTCGGCGCGCAGTCTCGCGCACGACCCATCTTCTGCCGTGATCGGGCGCTGCCCTTGCGAGTCTATCAGAATGGCGTCCATGCCGCGTCCGGCTATTTCGTCTAGGGTCGGAACCCATGCCATGCACCCGCGCGCAAGACACTTCGGTGCGATGCCCCAAGCGCATGCCCTTTCTTTGACTTCCGATTCCCTCATACGACCACCTTGACCCACTCGCCCTTGAGATCGGAACCGTCGGCGGTGAGCTCCAGGCGATAGAGCCCGTGTTCCTTGGAGACAGCGACGGTGCCCCATGCGGTCCGGCGGATTTCCCACCGGCCGTCACCGGGCATCTTGCAGAGGTACTTGGCGCCAGTGCGAATCTCAGGGGCGGCCGGCGGCTGGGGGTCGCCCCTCATGGCATCACCATCCAGAGCATCCAAACGTAGGTGAGTTGGTGAAGCAGTTGGTCGAAGCCGAGCAGCCACCAGAAGCGTTCGTGCGTCAGCGGGCCCCATCCCATCTTGGCGTTGATGTTCATCTTGGCCCAGTCGATGTGGTAGTGCGCAACAGCTTCTACTGCCAGAATAAATCCTGCGCCGACGGGGAACTTCGGCATCGAAATCGCCAGAACGATCAGCGTCCCGATCATGTGAATGCCCACATGCAGGAAGCCGCCGGGGTGCCCGTAGGTGCCCTTGTTGGCGTACTGGTACTTCCATTGCAGCGGGAAATCGCAGGCGAAGTGTTTGACCTGCAACAGGATGAGCAGCCAGAGAACGTCGATCATGGCGCCACCGGCTCGTAGGTTGCTTCGAAAATGTCGGGCTTGCAGGGGTAGAGTTCGCCTTTAACCCCACGAATAATCCAGTCGCCGGGATCGGCCCGCATCACGCCTTCAAGCGTGAAGATGAGGGCCTGTCCGTTCTTGCCACGGGATATCCCGCCCAGGTGTTCACCACGATGGCAGGCCACATTCCACCAATCGGGCAGAACCTCGCCGGGTGGCGTGATTACGCCGTACTGGATGGCCTCGATCACGACCGGCTTCTTGCGGAATTGCGGCATCAGTACCCCCTATGCTTTGCGAGAAACGCTTCGATCTTCTGGGCGCAGCGTTCCCACTCGCGCGGATCCTTCACCGCCAGCACGTTCAGCGCCCGCATGTTGGCGCGGCACCAGGCGTCGTATTCGGCGCGCGACTTCCATGCCGGGATCGTCATCGGTAATCCCAGCCGTGGTGCTGCATGCAGCGGACCATGAAAGCCTTCGCCTCCATGCCGGCAGTGATGCCGCCGCCGAAGCTGGCCGCCACGCTGCGGGCGTCGCGCTCGCACTGGTAGGTGTCCTTGCGATAGTCGGCCTGGGTCGCGCCCGAGCGGTAGAATTTGCGCTCGTCGGCGCAGGCAGCGGCCAGCAGCGCGAGGCCGAGGATCAGGAGGGGCCTCATACCTTGTGCGTCCCTTCGACGCCGCGGGCCAGTCGCGCTTCCGTCCTCGCTTTGAGTGACGCCAGCGCCTCTTGGCAGTGGTAGAGCGCACGATCGTTCTCGGCGCTGACATACTTGCCGGCCTGAAAGCTGCGCAGCCGGTCGATCACGATGGCCAGCAGGACCTCGTGAGTGAGGCCGTTGACGCCGGCCTCCTTGATCGGGCCGTTCTGGAATTGAATGATTTCAGGATCCTTGCCGGCGTCGAACCCGGCAATCGAATAGACATGGTGCGCGCCGCCGCTGCCGGGCGCATCTTCGGCCATGACAGTTAGTTCTCCATTCGCCGCATTCGTCTTGTGGTCCGTGATCTCGCGCATCATCTCTCTCCTCTGGTTGAAACCTGCCTGTGCCGCGGGTTGCTGATCCCGTCGCGCTCGTTGCGGATGGAGCGCCAGACGGTGAACAGGCGCCGGGACTCGTCGTCGCCCTGCACGATGGGCGTTTGGCGATCGGGCATCTTGCTCTCGATGTAAGCGACGTAGGCCTGCCAGGCGGCGCGCTCCTGCTGGAAGATCGCCGTCGCCCGCGGATGCTGGCGCTGTAGGTTCTGAAATCCGGTCATGTGTCTTTCTCCTTCGGCGCCTCGCACTGGCAAAAAGACCCCTTCGCCATGCGCTCGCGAACCCGGCCATTCTCGACGAATTTCTCTTTCTTGAAATACATCTGACAATTCTCGGGATGGCCACACTGCCGTAGCCAATCCAAATAGCTGATCATGTTTGGAATCTGGCGCTCGGTCATGGCTCGATCACCTTCTTGAGCATGGCCTGCCAGACGCTTCGTGCGATTGGATACAACGTGTAGACCCGATGAAATTCAACGGTGCCAATGTCCTCGATCTCATCGCCCGGCTCCATCAGCGTCGCCACGCCGGCCCGCATGGAGTCGACCGTGCGCAGGCGATCCTTCGGCGGCAACTCCTCCCAGGCGGTAAAGCGCGCAAACCCCGCCGCGGTATTTCCATGTTCGTAGGCCGCCTTCGCGGCGCGTTCGAGCGGCGTCATGTCTTCTCCTTCAGCCAATTCCAAAACCCACGCCAACACCAGCCGAAGAAGAAGCCGGCCAGGTACAGGCCAACGGCCATGGCGATCACCATCTCGTCCGCAGTCACCGGCACCCCCGGCAGCAGCGCAGCCGATCGCGGGCGCGTTTCATCCGGGCCTTCCAGCACAGATGCTCGATGTAGGCGCGGCGGGCGGCGGTCATGGCTTGCCTGCCAGTCCACAGAAACCTTGCGGGCCGTTTTTATTACCCGCCGCCTCGTCGGGCGGATAAGACCAGCGCCACGCCATGCAATCCGACCCGATACACAGCAACGGCGCTTCCGGATCGGTAATCCTCTTGCCTGTGGAAACGAGCAGTCCAAGAAGAATGATCTTCGGGCCGCAGCACTTCTTCGTCTTGGCTTCGTCTTCGGTCATGCGTTCACCCAGCAGAGTTTGAAATGTTCCCGGGCACCAGTTTTGGACACATCATGCCGAGCCCATGGTGGCCGCCGCAGTAGCCGCAGCGGTTCGGATCAAAAGACACAGGCTGCGGTGGCGTCGGCACGCGCATCCATGGATTGGCCTCGACTGCTGCTGCCAGCCGCTCCAAGGCATCGGCAATGCGCTTTGCCGTCTCTTCAGAAACCATCATGGCTTGATCACCGGGCCGCCGATCTGGCCCCAAACCACGGGTTGGCCGGCTGCTGCCTGGCGCGACCAAATGCGGCCGCAAGTCCGGCAGGCGACCCGGGCCCGATAGACGGCATCGTCCTTCTGGAGCGGGCGGCCATCGCGATCGTAGGTCATCAGTCCGCCGGCATCGCTTTGCCGCTCGATCCGGTCGACCATCAGCACGCAGTCGGCCTTGACGCACGGCAGGCCCGTGAACATGACCGGCACCGTGCCGTCCTCCGGAAGCCATGTCGCCGCAGGCTTCGGCATCGTCTCGGGCGAAAGGCCCGTCATCGCTGGAATTTCTTTCATCATCTCACCGGCGGTTCGGGTGGCAGCATGTAGTGGGTGGCGGTTCCTTCGATCAGAGGAGGGTAGGGATTGAACCCGCTGGGGCGATACTCGCCCTGGCACCAGCCGTTGAAGTTGTCCTCGACAGGTTCCCCTTTGCCGTCGAATGCCTGGGACCACCAGCAATCCGTAAGGCGGTGCCCCTTCCCGCGCGTGACCACCCACAGGTCCACCTTCGTCAGGTCCTTCGGCGCGAACTTGATGTCGACCCAGGCGCTCATGCCTTGACGGCCTTCAAGGGCACCACGTTGTAGTCCGGGTGCTTCGTCTTCATGTGCCGCGCCATGTTGCCGAACGTGCGATTGCAGCATGGGCACGTCCCGGCAGCGGCGCGCTTCTTGTGCGTCTTCAGGGCGCGCTCGGCAGATGCGCGGGCACGCTCGATAGTGGCAACCTCTTCCTCAAGCCGGGCATTTTGCTGCTTTAGGCGATCGCGCTCCCGCTGAGCTACGGCAAGCGCCTCTTCGGATTCGCCTTTAGCCCATCCTCGCGAGTGACCGTTCGGGCAATGCCAGAAGCCGCCCTCGCGCTTTGCCGAAAGATAGCGCTCCTCTGGGAAAGCGTGTTGCACGCCGCAGGTCCCGCACGTCATTTCGATGCAGCGCGTACCGTTGACCAGAATGATTGCCATTTACTTCCTCCCCCACGGCACGCGCGACGGCGTACCCTTTCGAATCTGAGCCCGGATGCGAAGCCGCAGCAGCCACCACTGGAACTTGGCGATGCGGATTTCCCGGTCGGTCATTTCGCCACCAGCCACAGCAGCGCCGCCGCGATCAGCCAGCCGATCGCCTGGTATTCGGAATGGTGCCGCCCACTTTCACTGCCGGCAAAGATCATCCCGGCCACCGACAGCAGCGAGCAGATGAAGGCGATCCAGGCCAGCGTAAGCGCCGCCTGCTGCGCGAATATCAGGGACTCGCTCATGCGTGACCTGCCGGCTGGAGTTCGTCTTCAAGAAGCTCCCGGACGTTGGCCATAACGACACCCGCGTCACAATTGCTGTGCATGAGCAGGGTGCAGATCGCGTCCCCGATACTGTCGTTGCGCTGCTCCAAGTCCTCGATCCGGACGGCGACCGCAGCCGCCAGGGCCGCAATGCCCTCGATCACGCAGGCCGAAGGCACTTCCCGGTCCGGCGCCCCTTGGACGATCTCCAGAAGCGTGTTCGACATATCCTGGTAGACCCGGTCCGCGAAGCATTCCTCGCCGGCGATATCGTGGTGGTCGTTCATCTGGCTCCCCCATTCGCCGCAGCGAATTCGATCTCAACCGGATCAACATGGCGCCACGTCTCGCCACGAGCGATATTGCCGATCACATCCAGGGTTACCCCAAATCGCCTTGCGATGGCCGTTCGCCGGATGGGGCGGCGCAAGAGTCCCTTGATTTCGGCAACCTGCCACTCAGCCAATTGCGCCCGAGTTACCTGACTGCCTCGCAAGGCGCGATGGCGCCCCCGACGCATCATGTCGTCTGTGTTCTGAGCATGCGTCCCGAGCAACAGATGCTTCGGATTTTGGCAGAGACCTTGATCGCAAGAATGGCGAACGATCATGCCGGCGGGAATAGAACGGCCGGTAGCCAATTCATAACCAGCCCGATGGGCATAGACCGGACGCCCATCCACAGTGAAGCGGCCATGGAATACTTTGGCGCCTCCGGATGGCTGCGCGCACCCCGCCCACATCCAGCATTCATCAGGCCGACCGCGGACGATCTTCGCCCAATAGCGAGCAATCGTCTCTGGCGTCATTTCCCGGTCCTCGCCTTGGTCAGCGTCGCCCGGATCACTTCCGCCCGCGACCGCAGCCCCAGTGCCTTCCGCCGCTCCTCGAGCCACGCCAGCGTGTCGAAGTCGACCTGCGTAAGGAAGGGCGGCGCCAACTTCGACCCGTCCGGCGTCTCCGGCCCCGCAGCCGCAACCTCTGCCGGCGGCTTCTTCGGCGGACCCTTTCCCGCCGGTGCCGGCTCAGGTGTAGGTAACGGCGAAGCCGTTCGCGTTTTCCCGGTAGCCCCAACCTTGGGCCGATCCTGGACGATGACGTCACCCTCTTGCGAGGCCTTCGCCTTCTTCAGCTTCTTCGAATATGCGATCTGATGTGTCAGTGCCATATATCGAACATATGCCTAGCTGAGACATATGGTCAATATGGGAGGCCGAAACACATCGGTATTATTTTGCAGAAATTTTTACACAAGGACTGGGAGACCTCGCTGTAGTGGCCCGGTGAGGGGGCCGACGGCTCCCCCCAAGTCGATATACAGGCCGCGTTCTTTCCACTATCCGCGCCCTGGCCGACGGCGCCGCATGGTCACTAAAGGTGATTTCCCATAATATACATTATGACGTGCATCCTGATTATGCTTGGCATATCAGCGGCTTAGCCTTGTTGCACTCTGTAACAATCGCTTTCCCAGCGACCGGACACAATAGCTAGTAGGTTTAGGCGTCGTCCTCCGGTGTCGTAGCCTTGCCTTCTATCACCTTGGCATCGTCGCCCATGCTGCCTGCCACCAGCGACGCTAGGTCGATCCGGCCGGAGTGCTCGACGGTCTTTGTGTCCTTCCAGTGCTGACTGACTCTGTTACCCAGGATGAACTGCGCCGCTGTCACGTTTGGCGCGTAACGCCTTGTAATATCAGTCTTTATGACCCGCCCATCGACTACGTTTAGCTTGGTCTCCCGGTGCTTGAAGCCACGCGCGGCCGAGTGCAAGGCGCGAACGACGGCCACAGGTGCATCCACGCGGGCTTTTTGGACGGCCAGCGCCAGGGAAGGGTGTTCAACCATCCACTTGGCAAAGACGTTTCGTTCAACGCCTAGAAGCTCTGCAATCTCTTCATTTGTGTGACCTAGCAGGGCATATCCGTTGGCTCGGCGGTCGAATGCCTTGAAGTAACGGCTTTGGACGGTTCCGAGTGCGACGCGGGCCGCGTCTCTCAACTCTTCCTCGACTATCTGTCTGGCTTTGGATTTGCCGCCCATGTGGGGAGGATAGCGGAACGGGGCAGGGCGCGTCTAGCGGGGTTAGATGTTCGCCCGGTGGTAGTGGCCGGATTGAGCCGAGCTAGCGCCGTTTATGCGGGCTCCCCACGCATCAGCGACAGAGGATCGACCACATAGGGCAAGCCGCCCTCAGGCAGGCACAACGCCGAGCGGCCGTACAAGGCGATATCCTGCAATGCTTGGCGACAGGCTGCATTGTACGCAGCTACCCACGCCTCAGGGGTCGGGCCGACGATAGCGGGCGCGATCTCAGCCACCGCAGCCGCAGGGATGGCCGCAGCTATCGGCACCAGGGCGACCGATTGAAGGAACGCGCGACGTTTCATGGTGTGACCGTATGCCGCATTGACGTTGATTTCATTGGCTCTTTTGGCCTGCGTCATCGTGCCACATGTCGGAGCATTAAACAACGTGCGATGGACCGGACACCCGGAAAACCTCCGGGCCGCAACCGCTATGGAGCATCACCAAATGACAAAGAGCCAAGAGATAGCAGCCGACATCGCGGCGCTATTGCGCGCCCGTAATCCGTTGCTCTGGATCGTATCCAGGGAAGAGGCCCGCGCCGAGTCGCACATCTTCGAAGCGGCCGCGAGCGCAGGCTACATCGCCCGAGCTTGGGACGTTGCCCAGGGAGTCACGGACCTCGCCGGAACCGTTCAGCCTATCGGTTCCGCCGATCCGGCCGACACGCTGCGAGCGATTGCCGAACGCTCCCAGGCCCAGCGGGGCGAACGCGGAGTCTGGATTATGCGTGACCTCCCCGTTTGGCTTTCCGGCATCACAGGGGCCGCGACTTGCCGCCAGCTTCGCAATCTGGCGCGCACCCTGCCATCCGCTCCCAGGGAGAGCGCCCAAGCGGTAATTATCCTCTCACCCACGGCCGACATTCCCCCGGAATTGTCCGGTCATGCCACGGTCATCGAATGGGCAATGCCCGACCGCGAGGAAATCGCCGCCATTCTGGACGCCGCTATCGCTGGCCTGCCGGACGACATGAAAGCCACCGCCGCCCCCAATGGCACCAGGGACGCCGCCATTGATGCGGCCGTGGGACTGTCAGGTGAAGAGGCCGCCGCTTGCTACGCCCGCTCCCTGGTGCAGCTACGCCGCATTGAGCCCGCCACCGTGGCCAAGGAGAAAAAGCGCGTTATCGCCAGGGAGCGAGTGCTGGAATGGCATGACCCCATCCCCGGCGGCTTGGATGCAGTCGGGGGCTTGGATCAACTCAAGGCATGGCTAGCTAGCCGCAAAAACGCCTATTCCCCCGCCGCCCGCGAGTATGGGCTGCCCGCCCCCAAAGGCGCACTTCTGGTAGGCATCCCCGGCTGCGGTAAAAGCCTTACCGCGAAAGCCATCGCAACGGCTTGGGGAATTCCCCTTCTGCGGCTCGACCTCGGCGCGCTCAAATCGAAGTTTGTCGGAGAGAGCGAAGGCAATCTCCGCCGCGCGTTCAGTGTCGTCAAAGCCCTCGGCCGTTGCGTGCTTTGGGTTGACGAGATCGAAAAGGCACTCGCAGGAGCCACCCAGGGAGGCGCGGACGGTGGCGTATCGTCCGACGCCCTCGGCACGCTTCTGTCATGGATGCAGGAGCAGGAAGGCGCTTTTGTCATCGCCACCGCCAACGACGTTAGCAGCCTCCCGCCCGAGCTACTGCGGAAAGGCCGCTTTGATGAAGTGTTCTGGATCGACCTCCCCACCTACGCCGAGCGCACGGAAATCATGGCCGCCGCCCTCAAGAGCCACGGCCGCACGGTCGCAGGCATCGACCTTGGAGCCATCGCCGCCAAGTGTGAGGAATTCACGGGCAGCGAAGTTGCCGCCCTCGTTCCCGATGCACTCTATGCAGGCTTTGCCGACAACGGCCGAGCCATCACCACGGCCGACCTAATGGCAGCGGCCGCGACGGTCACGCCGCTCGCCAAGACCGCCGCCGAGAAAATCACCAAGCTTCGGCAATGGGCAGTCGGCCGCGCCCGCTCAGCTACCACCAGCGACGCGGCATCCGGTCGCAGCGCAGCCCGCCAACTTGATCTGTAGATATTGAGGACTGGCGACCGGGCAACCGGCCGCCTTTCCCCAGCAAATACAGGCTGGACAACAGAAGGGACAACATCATGCGAGTTAGCACCATCCGCCCCGGACTCCTCGTGTCGCTCAGCACTCGAGTCGTGGGCAACGTCGAATACTACAAGCGCGACCTTCAGACCGCCCACGAGACCACGGACGGCAAGGTCAAGGCATCGTGGGAGACGGAAAAAACGATCAACGACCCGGCGGAATTCGAGGCCGCCACCAAGGTCAGAGGCAAGGCGCGCAGCCTCATCACTTCGCTCTGTGCGGCGTCATCGTTCGGCCTGCTCTGCCCCCAGGACCAAGGCGACAAACTCGCCGCCGCCATCACCGAAGCCCAGGCACTCGCGGACACGTTCAACGCTACGGCCAGCCTCACCCGCGTGCAGGTGTACGTCATCGCAGGCCGCATCGCCGCCGATGATGTGGAGGCAATGCGCGCGATCAATTCCGAAGTGACCGACCTCCTCAACCGGATGGAGTCCGGCGTCCGCTCGCTGGACGTTGACGCGATCCGCGAGGCCGCCACCAAGGCAAAGGCACTCGGCAGCATGATTACCCCCGCCGCATCCGAGCGCCTTGAACGCGCGATCGCCACGGCCCGCAGCGCCGCCCGGCAGATCGTGAAGGCTGGCGAGGCCGCCGCCATCGAAATCGACTCGCGTGCCATCCGCGCCATCACCGAGTCGCGGACCGCCTTTCTCGACCTCACCGACGCGGCGCCCGTGGCCGCTCCCATCGTGACCGGCCGCGCCCTCGACTTGACCGAGGAGCCGACCGAGCTTCGCCCCGATCCGACCAACCCGCGAATCGACCTCGACATGGACGACGAGCCGGAACGCCTCGCAGCGGCACCGGCCGCCACCATCCCGCAGCTTGAATTGATCTAGTCGAGATTGACCACTGGCGACGGGTTACACCCCGCCGCCTTTGGCCAGCCAAGATCGCTGGACACCACAGGAGCCGAGACCATGACACACCCCGACCCACTCACCCAAGGCGCCCAGGACTGCCGAGCGAACAACATGGACCGCGCCTTTGCCTTCGAAGGTCACGACCGCGCGAGCTATCGCATGGGATGGGACCGCGCCTTTGCGCTGGCCTGCCAGCGGACAGACGTTGCCGAGATCATGCCGCACCACTTCACCCAGGAAGGCTAAGCCCATGCCCTGCGATACCAAGCTAAAGACCGGCCAGACCATCACCCAGCGCAAGGAGGAGATCACCCGCGCCGTGGCCAAGGTCACAGCCGGACTCGTCAATGGCTCGATCCGCGTGAAACTCAGCCCGCAAGGCGCCATCGCCTTTGACGGCCTCACCGAGCAGGACCGGAACAACGTGACGGACGCTTGCATGTACCGCCGACTCATGGCCACGGGCTCCCCGCTGGCCAAGGCGAAGATTGCAGCCGCAGAAGCCCTGTTAGGGCGCAGCGTCAATAGGCAAGTAGTGGCGAGCGGGTTACATTCCCATGATGGCGGAAAGACATGGGGAACGCATGACCACAAACACCACCACTGAAACGATGGAATGCAAAGCGTGCGGGGTTACAAAGCCCCGCACCGGAGAGTTTTGGGAAATGGGAAGCGCCGGCACATTTAGACGAAAATGCAAAGCGTGCCGACGCGAGCAGAACCGCGCCGCGCGCCGCGCCAATCCCGAACGCAACCGAGAAGCCGCGCGCCGCTGGCGTGAACAGAACCCCGACTATATGCCGGGCTACACCAAAGCCAACCGCGAGCACATCACCAGCAAAGAGCTAGAGCGCCGCCGCGCAGACCCCGAATACAACGCGCGACACCTTGCGGCAGCCCGCGCCTATCGCGCCCGCAATCGTGACCGCATCAACGCCAACCGCAGCCAGAGTCGATTGATAGGCGGACTCATCACGCCAGCCGAATATGCCGCCCTACTGGCCAAGCAAAAAGGCGCTTGCGCTATTTGCAAAGACCTACCCGAAGCACGCCCAGCACCAGGACACACACGGCGCCGGGCATTATGCGTCGATCACTGCCACCAGACCAACCGAGTCCGGGGTCTCCTATGTCACCCGTGCAACGTCGCGCCTGGACTTTTCAAAGACAACCCGCAGCACCTTAAAACCGCCGCCAAATACCTAACAACCCGCACATTCTAAGCCCCTGCGACAATTCGCGCAGGGACCGGCGCCCAAGATCGGCAGAAGATCGCACCATCTAACGAGCGGCACACTGTAAGCCCGCAGATCAGGAGACACCGCCAATGACACGCAAGCAGGAATTGCAACAGACCATCAGCCGACTCGTGGGGAAAGCCTACGACCAGGGCGAGCAGGCCGCGAAGGCTGGCAAGGATCGCCACACCGGCAACCCCTACGAACCCGCGAATCCCATGCTGGCCCAGGTCTACCGTATCGGCCACATGGAGCAGGTCGCGCGGATGCACTTTAACCCGCTCATCTCCAACCTTTCCGAGCGCCACGCGGCCGACGCCCGCGCGATCCTCGCCACCACCGGCGCCAGCTAATCCCTTCCCCCTTCACCCCTAGCAGCCCGCCCGGCTTGGAACCCGGCGCGGGCTTTAGGAGTCAGGAGAACCAGACCATGACGATGCTCGACCAAGCCAACGCCACCACGATCAACCCCGAAGGATTTGCCCGCTGGCAGACGACTCGCGTTTGGGCGGCGGACCTTGTTGTCGCGGGCATGGGCGATTGCTTCGACGGTAGGCAAATCGGCTACGCTTACGACGGAGGATTCATTGCCGACCAGGGCGAGGGAGCGGAATTCGGCCGCTACTCCGTCCCCATTGAGTCGGACGAACACACGACCGACGACCTCGCGGAAGCGGAGCGCGTTTTGTTTGCGCTTTGGATTCTCTACCACACGCCCGACTACACCCAAGGCGACTATCGCTACCCACCAACAGGGAGACAGGGAACATGAGCACATCAGGAACGCCGCATATCTACGCACACGGACTGGACGAATCGACATGGCGCGCGCTGCCCGACCACGAGCGGTGCGACTGCGGCGATTGCACATGGCGTGGCCGGCTGGAGGATACCAACATCATCCGCGACATTCACGAGCGCATGAGCGAAGGCGATCCAATGGCCGCCGGCGAATGCCCGGAGTGCGGCGCGCTCGCCAATAGCGCAGCGATGCACGCGCAGTGGAAGAAGGAAACCGACCAGATCGCCGCCGCCCGCGCCATGCTCGCCGCTCTGACTGCCCTGCATTCGTGTCACCGCGCTTTCAGTGGAAACGACAACTGGACCGCGCTGGACGACGAAGCCCGCGCCGCTACAGAGGCCGCCATCGACCAAGCCGAGGCCGCAGGCATCAAGCCGCCCGAGACCCGCCCCGAGCCTGCGACAATCCACCACATCGACCCCGCCTAGCTGGCGGCACACTGTAAGTCCCGGCGCAACCGGCAGCGCCCACGAGCCGGACCAATTCACCAGGGAGATTTTACCATGACACTCGACAAGGATCAGGCAGAGCTAGCCGCGTGCGCCTTGGGCATCGTGGCGACGCGCTGGATGGAAGAGGCGAAAGGCGCCAGCGCCACCCTCGCCCGCTATTACCGGGAAGGCGCCCAGAACGCCCGCGCCCTCAAAAAGCAGATCGAAGAAAGCCCCACGGTGTCGGCATGACCCCTATCGTTCTCACCATGCAGCCTATCGTGGTCGCGCAGATCACCGGGAAAGCGGGCGACCTCACCATGTATTCGCGCGGCAAAGAATACCTCGCCGCCTATCTTCTCAATCCGCGCCGCTGGAATTGCCGCAAGGCCGGCGACGTTATCCAGTTTCACGAATTGCCCAAGCGGCTGCAACGCGCCGCGCTCGCCTTCGCTAGCTCCATCCCCTGACATTCCCCCGAGGCGTGACCGGTCCGGTCCGCCTCCACCGAATGCCAGAAAGCGCGACCGGTAGCGCACACGCCGGAACCATCACAACAGGAGATCACAATGCGAATGGCAACGATCAACGGGCAACGAGTCCCGCTTTGTGGCGACCAATTCACCGACGCGCAAATCGCCGGCAAGGTGCGGATGCTCTACCGCGACCAGATTGACCATGAGGCGGTTTGCACGATGGCCCGCGACCGCATTGTGTGGCTGGCCGAACAGAACGCCGCTCTACTGGCTGCGCTCGATGGGCTCGTTAACAACGGCTTTACCGTCGAAGAACTCGCGCGCCGTTGGTCTTGGTCGGCCGATGCCATCAAAGAAGCCCGCGCCGCTTTCACCGATGCAACCGCCCAGGTGCAATCGTGAGGAGCCGAGCAGCCAACGACCGGGAGAACGCCCGCGAGGCAAAGCGCAGGGAACCGAAGGAACGCGCCTACGTTGTCCGCCTCGAATGGGCGAGCAAGATCGCATATTGCGACGTCGCCGTGATGGCCAGCGATTTGCCCTCAGCCATCACCAAGGCCCACGAGGATTGCGATTACGATTTGCAGGACGATTACGACGACGGCGGGGAAACCTACGTCGGCGCCGTGGCCCTCCTGCCCAACATGGAAGCGGCCGAGCAGTGCGCCAACGACCGCAGCTTGTGGGATCACCACCACCTAGCCCTTCCGCGCGACGCGCAAGACCCGCAGCAGCAGGTTTTCGAGTTGCGTGAGCAGATCGCGTTCCTCCGGGCTGCGCTGGGCAACGCGCACCGCGCACTCGCCCAGACCCGCACCGGCACCCTTGAGCCTGTCCAGATCGACAACGAACTGAACAAGGCCGCGTTTGTGCTGGCCAACGTCCACTAGGCCGGAGTCGTGACAATGGATAGCCTCGCCTTCGACTTCGACGCGAACGCCCAGACCGAGCCGCAGACCTCCGGCCACGTCATCCCGCGCGCCACCGTCCGCGATATGGTGGCACGCCGGCAAAAGGCCATCGACCTATTCGGCCGCGCCTATGTCGCCCTCACCGCGGCAGCCGGCGCCCTCACCGAGGCGAAGCTGGCCCACGCGCAGATCGACCAGCGCGCCAGGGAAGACAGCTATATGAACCTCACACGCGAGGAGGAGCGGCATTTCCTGAAAAGCCTCGACCTCCCGGCCTCAAAGGAATTCACGGAGACGGCGCGCAAGGTGATCGACCGCCGCATGTGGTCGGTCATCGTGGAACTCACCGACCTCGAAAAGCTGATGGACAAGAAGGCCAAGGACCAATTGCGTCAAAGCCTGATGGACAACGTACCGGAGGCGACCGAGGAAAACATCTTCGCCACGTTGCAGACCTTCGCCGGCGACGCGGACCACATCTTTAAGCGCGGCATTGCCAATTGCTTTATGGCACTGGACCGCCGCTTTCGCAGTCACGACGGCTGGAAGATCGGGAGCCGCGTCATTCTCACCAACGCCTTTAACGAATATGGCGGATGGTCCTACAACGGCAACCAGCGCGACACGCTGCACGATATTGACCGCGTGTTTAACGTGCTGGACGGCCGCGACAACCCGAACATGATCGGCGGCATTGTCGGCATCGTGGATCGCACCCGCCACCAGCGCCCGCGCGCCACCGAGCATGACTCGGACTATTTCAAAGTCCGATGCTTCCAGAACGGCAACGCACATGTCTGGTTCAAGCGCAAGGATTTGGTGGAGAAGGTCAATCTGCTACTGGGGGAATACTACGGCGCTCCGATCCCGGACCATGAGACGCCCGAGGACGACGGCGGACTCAGCACACCCAAGACCAGCCTCGCCAAAAACTATGGCTTCTTTCCCACGCCCGACGCGGCAGCGCAAAGCATGTTTGAGCATGTGCCGCTCTATCGGCAGGACGAAGGCAAGCCGCCTTACACCGTCCTAGAGCCCAGCGCAGGCACCGGAAACCTTGCCAAGCTCGCCCAGGCCACGGGCGCGATTGTCGATTGTGTGGAGATCCAGCCGGCACTGGCAGAGGCGTTGGGCGCCAGAGGCAAATACCGGCACGTTTGGCCGGCTGACTTCCTCACGATGCAGCCGAACCCGGACCGCCTTTACGACCGAGTCGTGATGAACCCGCCTTTCGACCGGGAACGCGACATCGACCACGTTATGCACGCGCTGAAGTTCCTGAAGCCCGACGGCTGCCTTGTGGCGATCATGTCGGCCGGTACGGAATTCCGGGAAACCCGTAAGTCGATCGCCTTCCGCGCGCTCATGGAAAAGATGGGCGCATGGTGGCGCGACCTCCCCGCCGGCAGCTTCGCCAGCGTGGGCACCCAAACCAATACGATCATCCTGCGAGTCTGGAATGACTCGCGCACTCAGAGCAGGTGGTAACAATGACCAAGACCCTCGACATAAGCCCGCGCCTTGCGCTCACGATCCTGGCCGCGCTGGCGATCTACTGTTCCGACTCGCTGGCCGTGGTCTGGTTCGACTTCAACCCGCCGCCGCTCGCCCCGAGGCTCGACCCCGAGGCGAACGCTTCCGGCTTCACCGTCGGCGCCGGTCCCGCTGGGCCGTCGGGCCGGTTTTAGGGAGATCGCACAATGACACAGACTGTAATTGCCGTTCATATCACGCACCGCCACGGCAGCGGGACCGAAGTTTTCAGCACCAAGGAGAACGCCACGGCCTACTTGGCGAATTGGGCGCGCGAATGGTGGCACGAGATCGACAGCGACACACCGGCCCCCGATGATGACGACGAAGCCATCGAGCAGTATTTCGACGGCAACGACTCCGAGTTCTACGATTGGGACGAGGTGCAGCTAGACAGGTGCGCCCCTCACCCGGCCGAATCCCTGCGCTATGCCGTAGTCAATCCCGATGGCGAAGGAGTCAGCCCGTGACCGTATGGACATTAGAGCCCGGCAGGCTGATAGCCAAGGACGGCGAGCCGCTCCTAACCATCTCCCGCTACCCGCGACTCGGCGCGCACCAAAGCGGCTACAATCTCACCGCAGGCGAGGCCGACGCGCTAGCACTCCGTATGGTCGCCCTGCTTAACTCTGTCCAGGCGACGGAGGCGGGCTAAGCCCTATTCACCGGCGAGACCGAGCAGGAACGCAAGGCCGCCATCCAGCGCAGCTTGTGGGAGCAACCCCGCATCATCAAGGAGACGTAGCATGGGACTCGATATCACCGCCTACAAACAACTGAAGATCGAACCGAACGCCGCCAAGGAAGAGGACGGGAGCCCCGTCGATTGGAAGCGGCACGTCTGGATCCAGCCCGCCACCGTCAAATGGACCAACGACAACTTCCCCGGCCGCGCCGATCCCATCCAGGGCGGCATCTATTCGGCCAGCGATAGCTTCGGCTTCCGCGCTGGCTCTTACGGTGGATACAACGCATGGCGCGACTGGCTGGCACGGCTCGCCGGCTACCCATCCGCCGCCGCCGTATGGGAGGACAACCTGCAAGGCCCCTTTGCCGAACTTATCAACTTCGCCGACAACGAAGGCGTCATTGGCACGACAGCGTGCGCCAAGCTGGCCAAGGACTTCGCAGATCACGCCGACAAGGCCGGGACCGCCGGCTACGACGCCAAACTGTACCAGGAATGGCGCACCGCGTTTGAAATGGCCGCCGATGGCGGCTGCGTCGACTTTCACTAGGAGCCCAGCCAATGACCGACGCCAACCCCATCAACGTCCTGCGATCCGTCCCCAGGCGCGTGCAGCTTGGCCCCTTCGCCTTCAATCTCAGTGCCGAGGACTGGCCGAGCATCAAGGACTGCGAGACCGCCGCCAGCCGTGCCGGCGAACTGCTCCGCCTCTATCACCCGGCTTTCTCCGCCCAGGCCGTGACCCCGTTCCTTGACGAACTGGCCGACCGGATCCAGCGCGAGCTTGAGATCGACCCCGGCCGGCCCTTCGGCTGCTCGTTCATCGTGGAGCCGGTCTAGCCGGCGGCACACTGTAAGCCGGCAAAGCAAAAGCCCCGCGCCAGAAATGGCAGCGGGGCTTTCTATTAGAACTCTCTACGCTTGGGGAACCTACATGGCGAGCCCTCTGACTTGCTAGCGGTGTGCCCCGATTATGCGCGCGTCCGCCGGCAAAGAAAAGGGGCGAGAGCTCGCGACCCTCGCCCCATACCCCTTGGTCCTAACAAAGTCCTTTGCTGGCAAGAGAGCGCCGACCGGGCGCCACGGTCACCCCTTGCGGGCGAGTTCGAAATACTCAGCGGTCAACCGTGCGGCTTCCTTCTGACTAAGCGGCTTCTTTGGCGTCCGCCCATGCGGACAGATCATGCGGACCTCGGGCTTGTCCGGCGTAGCCCGCGCCAACGATCCGAACAGCCGGCAAATAAACGGCCGCTTTTCGTGGATGCCGCAGTTGCCCTTGGCCGAATGCGGACACGTTGGCGACATCTGGAGAGAGAAGCCGTCACCCAGCGCCACCATCGGAATCGGCCCCATTGCCGGCGCCTCCAGCCCTGACAGCACAGGGATGCCGGCACCACAGCAGTCTGTGCAGCCAGGAATGCAATCAACGGCCGGGATACGCCTATACAGGGCCTCTAGCTTATCCCGCGCGGTCATGCCTCAGCCTGCGATTCGTCGCCTTCCGGCACCATGTCCCAGCCCGGATCCTCGGGAACGTCTGTGATCGGCCCAGGCGGTCCATTGTGCCCGGAATTATCGCGCCGCTGGGCCGGTTTTTCTGCCCGTGGCGGCATCCCGATATGAGCGGCGTCCGGCGCCGGCACCAGGACAGGCGGCCTATTCTCCAGCGCAGCCAGTTGCTCCTCAATAGCGTTTGCCCGGTCATACTGCCCAAGGCGCCTGTACGAGGCTATAGACGATGCCAGCCGGGTCTCCCGAGTTTCCTGCCCAGGCTGGGCCCGCTCCACGATCCCGTGCTTTGCCCGCCATGCTGCGATCATTTCAGCCGGCGCCAAGTGCGGCCCGGGATCCTCCGGCCTGTTGCCCTCGGTCTCCTTGTGCCACCAGCCGCCGCGGCGATACCTATCCAGACGCCCGCGCCAGTCCTGCGAGCGCACCGGCGCCGGCGAACTCGAGCCCGCCACAGCCACAGGCTCCCCGCCATTGTAAAAGTCCTCGATCACCTTCCGCACCGTCGCCGGCCGAGTGAACCAGTCTAGGTTCGCCTTGAATTGCTTGTGCCCATCGCGGGGCGAGACGCGACCCATGCAGAAGTCGCTGCGCTCGATCTTTTCAAGCATCGCCTGAAACCCCGGCACCCCGCCGTAGTCCTTCACCGCCCGCTTGAGCGCCGAGCGCCGGCCAGTGTCGAGAACCTTGGCCTCTTGCCACCCGTTCTTTTTGGCAAAGCGATTCCACAGGTCGTAACAGGACTGAACCGGGGCCGACGGCGCGTCCGCAAGCTCGCCATCGCTGAACAACGCAGGCTGAACAGCTTTCATTGAATATGCCGCCTGAATTTGCGTTTCTTAATGCCGGAGATTAACGCTGCCGTGACCCCATACTCGTCGGCAATATCCCACAGCTTGCGCTGATCGCTGCGGATACCCGGGATCGCCTCATCGGGAATTACTGTATTGGCGTGGCCATTCCCAAAAGGAGACCGATGACGCCCCTTCGCCATTTTATCATCGACGTTGTCCTGATGCGTGCCGAGGCGAAAATGCAGGTCGTTCACGCAGCAAGTGACATCGCATTTATGAAGCACTTGTTTGTTGGCCGGGATGGGGCCGTGCTTCTTAATCCAGATGAACCGATTGGCCCTCTTCAGCCGGCCTTTTTCAAATATTCTCGGATAGCCCTGCGCATCGACAGATCCCAGCCACAGCAGACACCCGCTGTTCGGCTCGGGCATCGTCCAATACTCGACCTTCTCTTGCCAAGTCGTATTGCGGCCAGTGTAACCCTTGATGATCCCAGGACCGAATGACCGACTTAACGATAGCGCCGGCTGCACGGCGGTCTTTGCCTTGGCCATTAAGCCCTCGCCTCGATATGACGCCAGTGCGTAACGTCTTGGACCGGAAGATTACCGGCCTCGACAGATACCCAGCCGGCGCCGCATGAACCTTGCGGAGCGCCAAGCATACAATAGCGCTCCAATTCCCAGCGGCCGATTTCCTCGGTGCCGTCCTGGTAGCGAATTTCGACTGGCTCGCCGGTAGGTGGCGGGTAGGTCTTCGCCATCGTCATCGGCATCCAGCCGTCATGCGGCGGCGGGTCATCCGGTTGAAATATCGAGCCCATCAGTAGCAGACCTCGCAAGTGCAGTGGTTCCGCTTCCCGCTTTCACAGCGGGCCGACGCATCGTGGAACGGCGTGTTGCTCACCGCGGCGCCGTTCTTGTCGCAGGTCTCGCACTCGCCCAGCGGGGCCCGGTAGCGCCGCTTCGGGGACGGCTCTGCCTTCACCCGCTTGATCCTCGCCTGCGTCTGCCTCGCGTGATAGCCGGTCATTGCATGGTTTCCTTCCGATCAGCATAAAGCCCGCGGATCATTCGACGCATTGCAATCCCTGCGCACCCACCGCCGATCAAGGCGCCCCCCAAATACCAGAGCGGCAGCCATATCAAAGCCACGCCAAGCCCCGTGCAAATCACCCCTGCCGCCAGTACCGGCCATGCCGCCCAGCCCGGAATATCTTGGCGGCTTTCAATTTCCTTGTCCGTCACCCGCCCCACCCTCCCTAGTTGCTCGCGGCCTTCGCCGTCAGAAGTCGCCATCAGCGCATTGCAGGCAGATCAGTCCTTCGCTGCGCCACATATCGACCACGCGCTTACGATCCTCGATCGCCATCACGGGGTTGAACCCGTCGGCCCGGATTTGCTCCAGAATCTTGCGCTTGAGCGTATCATCGTCCGCATGCAGATCGTCGGGCCGCATGTAGAGACGCGACGCTGAGACCATCGGCAGATGGACATTCACCCAGATCCTCGTGGCGTCCCTAGTGCGCTCAGGGCGCCCAGTGCAGAAGATCAACTGATGATCTGCCAATGCCAGCGCCTCGATCAGATTCACCACCGGCAGGATCGGCGCATCACCACCGCACGCTGCGAAGAACGAATCCCAGTCCTTCTTGAAGGTCCGCGCCACCTCCCGATCCTCATCTCGATCGCTGCCAGTTTGCGGCGGCGTGATGAAGTGAAGCCGGTGCGTGCAATCCGCCAGCGTGCCGTCGATGTCTACGATGATGTCCACGACTCACTCCGGATTTTGAATGTGAGCTTTGATCGCTCGTAAGTCGGTGTCGATCTCGCCCTGCCGCGCCTTCTCCAAGATACCGGCGCAGCGATTGCGCTCCTCAGCAGCGCCGCACCGCCAGCCGATCTCGAACAGCGCCCACAGCGAACCGTCGACATGCTCCGGGAAAGCGGCCCACTTCTTAGAATTGGCGTAGCTTTCGGACTGCTTGAATTGCTCCCACGCCACCATCAGCGGAGACGCCGGATCCACAGGAGCCGACACGCCACCGGATTCCAGCTTCGATAGATCAACCATTTCCGCCTCCCTTGCTCAATTGCTTGGCGAAGAAATCCTCAACAGATTTTCCGCCTTCTTCCCGGTACATCCGCGCGTATTCCTTCACCTTGTCGCAGCGGCGACACATGAGGCGCGCAACCTCTCCTTGCTGAAGGGCTTTGGCTCTCCTGTGCTCCCATTGACCGCAAGAGCAACGAACCACCCAGCGCGATTTGCCCACAGCCAGCCCCTTTACGGTCAGCCGCCCAAATATTTTCCCAACAAGTGCTCTCGCCAGAACTTGGGTCTCTGGTGCAGTCGACCTGATATCCCTCATAGGCAGCGGCACATCGGTCGAGACATGATGGGGCGCCGGAGCCATGGTCGGCTCGTAATGCACACCCTTCGACATGACGCGCGCAGCAGTTTGATTCTGCGGAGTGGCGCTCACAACCCTGTTAAATTGATCGGCCTTGTCTTTCATGCGGCCACCTTAGCAAGTGCTTCCAATTCCTTGCGATACCGATCAGCCTTCGCCGTGTTCCCCACTTTCTCGAAACTGGCGATCATGCTCTTGAGCCTTGTTGGCAAATCCTCAGAAGGTTCAATTATGGTTCCTAAGGTTTCCGTGTCCCGTTTTTGGGACCCTTTCGAGGGAAAAACGGGACTCTTAGGCGGGAGAATTGGTACCGTTTGGCCGGAAAGAGTCCCGTTCGCGGTACCGTTTAACGATCCCGATTTGGGGACTGTTATGTGGAAAACTTTGACCTGCTTGGTGCGACCCTTCCGCCGGCCCGTGTCCCGCAGAAACCCCTTCGCCACCAATGCTTGAATTGCCGACAGGATGGTTTTGCGATCAAGCCCCGTCATCTCATGCAACTGCCGCACGGACGGGTAGGTGTCGCCGCCTTTCTTGTCGTTGGCGCAGTTAGCGAGCGCGACCAAGACAAACCTGGCGGAGGCTGGGATGGAGTTCTGTTTGAAGGCCCAAGTTAGGGCGGAATTTGACAATGGAGACCCTAGCAAAAAGTGGGTGCGTAATCCGCCCGCGCTTTGGGCTAGGGACCAAAGAGCAGACGGCGGAAACAGGAGCTACCTGCTGTCCGCACCCCCGGATATTGCCACGACTCCCGCCGCGCTGCCACTGATTTTGCGCCGGCGCACAGGGCAGAGCGTGAATCACGGGGAAGGCTCTGGAAATATGAAGCCAATCCAAGGGTATCCGAGGCTTTGATCGAACTGCACCAGGCCGCGCTTTTTCAGCGCCTCAATGGCATTGCACAGGCTGGGCCGCTCGCTGAGCTCAAACGTCGATACCCTCTTGGCCATCTTGAGCGCATGCAAAAGCAGGTCAGGATTATTCACCTGAGCCGGCTTCAGATCGTCCAAGGACGTGAAGCTATCTATCCAGATGCGTCCGCTTTTGCTCATACCCGATGCTTCGCGGCCCAGCGGCGGCGCTCCTTGCGGTTACGGAGAGGAGGCGGATCAGGCAGATCGCGCGGCAAGTTGCGCTCAATCCCCAGCCACCGGGGCTCCACAGGCTCGACCGGCGCCACGTTTAGGAACACCTCCGGCCCGTAGATTGCTAGCGCCTGCTCGCGGGTAAGGACGCGCTCAAAGGCATTAAGTCCAACAGCGGACCACCCGCAGACCACCGCCCGCGCCGCCGCCTTCCGAAGAACCGGCTCTTCGATCCAAGCAAGCTCGTCGATAAAGATCAGCGGCTCGTCGGTCATATCAGCGCCTCCTTCCGCAGGCCGCCAACAACCAGCGCCCCAAGGAATAGAGGATCACCGACAGAAACAGCAGCCAACCGCCAAAAAAGGATCAGGAACCCACCCCACTCCAAAAGGGTCACGCCCACGGAACTCACGGCCCGGTCACCTTGGGGCGCGCGGCCAGCATGGCTGCCCAAATCTTGTAAATGTCCCCGCCATCCGGAATGGCCGCCACCATCTCCAAGGTCGGCTTCATCGGTACAACCGCGTAGCCTGCGGCCTCGATCGCCGACAGAACAGCACGCAGGGAGTCGCCCACGTCCGGGCCCAGCGCATAGCACGGCAGGTCCGTCAGGTACTTGCCGCCCTCCCGCTCTTTCACCACCTCGACATGGCATCGCTTGCCCTGGCAGCAAATCGCTTTCCGCAGCGTCTCTACAAGGTCCATGCTCTTGCCCTCCTTCAGGAGACGTCTGAGAACAGCGCACCCTGCCGCTCATCAGCACGCACGCCATTGTTGTCGAAGTTCTCAAATGCGGGGATCAATTCGTAATAGCGACGCACGGCCCATTTCTGGAATTCCCAGATCGGCTTGTGCGCAACCCGACCGTTGTAGCCACCGGCTGGCAAGTGCCTGAAGCGATCACCATAGATCATCGGGAACGGCCGAATGCCGCGGTCAACCATCTTGTGGAAGCGATACAACACCCGCTCCCAAGTCTCGCGCTTATCGTAGCCGACCAGCATGTAGGCCATGATGTGCCCAGGTGGAATGCCGGCACGCTCGAGACGATCGACGCCAGTGAAGAAGCGCCCTTCATCCCCGACGTTATCCCACGCGGTATAAATCCGGCGGCTCTTGAAGGCATCATCGTAGTAGGGCAACGACGCCAGCACCTTGGCACTTTCATCGTCGATTAGCCGCACATTGATCCCCTGATTCAGGCAGACCTTGAACTTGCCCGTGAGTATTTCATCAACACGCGCCTCCCAATCTTCCCGAGGCTGCCCAAAGAAATCGTTATCGAGAAGATGCAGATGCTTTGGATAGTCACCGCCGCGCCAGATGGTGGCCACGGTGTTCACAGAACGAGGCTTGCCCTCTTTCTTGGGAACGACACAAAACCCACACTTCAAACGACAACCACGCTGCGTGAATCCAATCGACGCATCGAAGCGCGGATAGATCGAATAGTCGTAGTGCTCGTATTCATCGACACCCAGGAATTCCTCAACCGTGGTCAAGCTCCCAAGGTCATGCGTGCCACCCAAGATGGCATCGGGCCATTGGGAGCGGAACTCGTGGACGCGATCGACGCTTACAGAAAAGATGGCCGAACCATAGACCCGGTCGTAGTCGCCCTCTTCCAATTCTCGCGCCACCGACTTTGTAAAATGGATCGAGTCCCCCCGCGTGCCGTGCCAGTGGGCGAGTTTCATCAGCGCCAAATTCGGCAGCTTTCCGTCGATATGGGTAAGGCGGACTCTCACTGAACACTCTTTCGAAACGGCAGTGCATAAGCCCACACCGCGTCGCGCAACACTTGGGCTATCGGCAATTTCTTCACCCGCGCCACATGCTCCAGGCACGCCCAGTCGCCCACCGGGAATGAGCCCGTAATGCGCACCATCCCCGGCGTGGTCGCGGCCCGCGTGCCCTTCGTCGACATCTTCGAACCGCGGGCCGTCTTGCGGCGGATCTTGTGCGCTGTCACGTTTCCCCCAGCATGTCGTAGACCACGAGCGCGATGCTGCATGCGTCTCCTTGATGATTGTCGGCGCATGCGAAGCCTCGTTGTGTCATCACGTTCAGCATCAAGTCCTTGTATTCGTTCTTGGACATGCCTTCCGGTCGACGGCCGGGAATATCGAAGAACGACTTGGCGACCTGCACGTTCACTTCCTCGCAGCGCCTCTTCCGCTGATAGGCTACCTTCTCGGCAATACTGACCACGCCAACCAACCGCCGGACTTGCTGCTCATCAGTTCCGCGCCCCTTGTGCCGCTGGAGCAGGAGCGGCGATTCGAAGGCCAAGATATCCGGCTGCATCACAGCCATCTTGTCCTCCAACCACTCCTCGAATTCGGCGAAGTAGCTACCGTACTCATCCGAAAGCCAGGTATCGCGGGCTGTCCACGTCCCGCACTTGGGCATGGCGGTTGGGCCCGAGAAGTAGGCCCAACCACATGCGCGGCTTGCATCCAAAGAAAGGATGGATACCATCTACTGGAACGAGGCCTTGGCCTGCTCGACGCCGACCTTGTGATTCTCCGACCAGATTTGGTAGTCGTCGGTCCCTTGAAGATAGGGATTGTTCGAAGCCGGCTCGGCGTTCTTGCCGGCCTGCTGGCCTTGAAGGGCAACGTCCACCTTCGGCGGAGGCTCTTGAATAGCGCCGAAGAGATTTAGCTGTTCTTCTCCGAGCGGAGATCCCATCAGCGTAAGCACCCGCGCCACGTTGGCATACGTGACCTGGGTAACGCCGTGATCGCTTTCGTCCAGCTTGCGCGCCAGCTTCACAGCATC
>Ga0181343_1000029_pt1 | contig 66451 bp, 90 predicted proteins | sample Su13VDMLBSD_FD_130110 | JGI IMG/M metagenome (GOLD analysis project Ga0181343, IMG submission 130110) | Freshwater viral communities from Lake Michigan, USA - Su13.VD.MLB.S.D | ecosystem: Environmental > Aquatic > Freshwater > Lake | place: USA: Michigan | collected 2013-07-15
CCAGTTTCCAGATTGCTCGCCGGTCTGGATTAGCTCAATGCCTAGCAGGCTTGAATACGATGACGGCATCTTAGTTTGCTCTCAAAATTGCTGATGCAGGGGCTGGCGTCGGCATCTGAATAATAAGATCGCCACCGCTGATAACCCGGTTAGATCCAAAGTTAAAAACCGCTACAGCGCGGTTTGCTTTGGTCGAGTTGTAAATCAATGCTTGACTGTATGTCAGCGTCACCGTGCTGATCGTTACGTCAGCAAAGTCAACGATCACAGTGTCTCCGATCAGCGACGGGGTAACGGAGGAGAGGTTGGCTCCTCCGGCTGTGTATCCTGTTCCGACTGCTTCGTTTGTCGCTGTGTAAGCTGTTGTTGCCGGCCCGAGCGTAGCCGCTGACGTATAAAGCGCGACTTTGAAAGTGTCGCCTGTCGATGCCGTGAAATCATGGATCGCCTTAAACAGTTCGACCTTGAATGAATTGCAAACGACTTGAGACATTTTATGTTACCGGGTAGCGGACCTGATCGCTGCGGAACGTGTCCTGACGATTCTTGGCATCCGCAAGCTGCTTGAGAAGCGCCATCGCTTCTTTGAACTTCGTGTCGTACAGCGCCATAACGTCCTGATCGCCCTTCATAAACGTATAGGCTTCCACCAGGGAACCATACAGAAGAGCAGAGCTGAAGTTATCCCCAAGCCAGCTTGTGCCAGCGGGGGCAGTAATCGAGACTGGGTAGCCGTAGTAAGCTACGTTGACTGGATAGACTGCGTTGGGGGCGGGAACGAGCGTAATCTCGTATGCCTGGGACAAGGCGTAATACTGAGGCTGGCCGGTAGCTGTCGTCGGGAACGCTTCCCGCAAGAACGTGAAGTCCTTGTTAATCAGATAGGCTTGCGCCCCCGAGGGCAACTGAAGAGCGACTGAGAACGTAGCTAGGTAGTCAGCGGGTAGCGTGAGCGTAGGCACGCCAATACTCGTAGTCAGAGTCGAGTACTTAAAAGACGCAGGGAGCTGTACAGAATTAGCGATCCGCTGCTCTGCCTGCGTGATGAAAGTATCAATATCAGTTGTGGAGAATACGTTCTCCGTATACGACTGAATCTCTGCGACGAGTTGTGCGTAGTTCATTTGCTAAGGGCTACATTTCTCAGAAACTTCTTGCCTTTAACCGCAGCACCTGCACCGCGCACGATGCTGTACTCTTTTTTGCCGACCGAGGCGGGGAACTTGCCTTTGGTCCACACGCCAGCGCGACCGATATCAGTCTGGGGATAACCGGCAGTATCAGGCACAGGAACTGACTTGGGTTGAGCGGTCTTCATTTGGTTTTGCTCCGCTGGTTCATGACGCGAGCCATGTTGCGACCATACGTCTTGGCATCCATCGAAGTCACACCACCGGCCTTCATTTTCTTGACGGCTTTATCGGGGTGAGCGTTTTTGCCCTTGCTCATGTGAGCTTTGAGTGCGCCTTTGAGATCCATTTTAAATCACCTTAATTTGAGAAGAACCCACCGGCATACATGCCGCCTTCAAACATACCACCGGAGAAGAACTTATTGCTAGTAACCGGGGGAGTAGCACCAGAAGTAACACTGAAGTGACCACCAGCGTAGAACCCACCAGAATAGAAACCACCGGAGAAGAATGTTGGGCTAGCAGCCGGAGGCGTTGGCGGCAAGCCGTTAGTAGCAAGAGTCCCCGCCGCAAGTCCCAAACCGGGACCAATATAGATAACCTCTGTGTAGCTGCGGCTTTGCGGATAGCTTGAATCAGGTCTGGGATTACGTACTGCTTGTGGGTCCGAAACGGGATACATCCCCAGTTTCAACTGAGGGTGGTCAGCTTCCCAGCACTCTGGACATACAAGAATATTTACATTCTTGGTCTTAATCGTCAACGATTTAAGTTTTGAAAGCTTAAACCTAAAACTACAACGATCACACTGAGCAATCGAGAACTTGCCAGAGGAAAACCGATTAGGCACGGCTCCCCCTATCTATAAAATGTGTTTCTTGGCACGAAGCGAACGGGTGCCTTTTCACGGTCCTCAGACGAAGCCAAATCCCACTGCTTATCGTACTCAGCCTGAAGCATGGGCAAGCGCGGAGCGGCCTCGGGGATCTTCATAGCAATCTGATAAGCCAGACCAGCAGTCAGCGCAGGCACAAAACGATACGGGATATCAGTAGTACCATCTCCGTTACCAGCGTCTTGAATCCGGCGAAGCCTCCAGTACACAAACGTGTAGGTATTATCTGGCGGGATCGGCCAAACCGTGATGGTGGGGTACTGAATGCCAGTAGGCGTCGTAGCACCTGACTGCCTGTTGATGTAGACTTGAATCGGCCTACCCGTATTGAGCTTGTTCGGGATCGTTGAGTAGGTCGAGACTGAGATACGCGAGATGCTGATGTCGGTCTGCGTAGATGCGTTGCCGGGGTTTTGCCGGATCACATGCTCAATCAAATCAATCGTATCGACTGGCAAGTTATATGTAGCGGTACCCGCCACAAGCGGAATTGACCCACTTTCTACCGTCCAAAGATTGATCCCACGCGAAGCCCACTCCATCGTGAGCAAATTAAAGCTACGCCGCGCCGTGCGGAAGTCGTAGCCTGAGCGCATTTCTGAACCCGCCCGCTCATAGGCTTCCTCAAACATGTCTGTAAGTTGGATATCAAAAGAGGAGGTACCCGAGGTAGTCATGACAGATACTCCAATCGCCAACCTTTAGAGCGATGCTTCTTTTTAACCGCTTGTACTACTGCTTGAAGAGATACCCCAAGGTCTTTCGCCGCCGACGCCGCTGTTGGCCAATACCCAACACCATAAAAAATATGAATGCCTGCGACTTTTCGCGCCATATGGTTCTTTTCCCCAGCCTGCTCATGGCCGCGACCAAAGAATGGATTGTTTTCCCCATGCATAAAGCCCTTTGACCGCATCAACTCGGCATGTTCTGGGCGTTTTTTGCCGGCGAAAGGTCGTGACGCATTATCTCTCAACTTGGCTCTTACTTCTGGCCGCTTCGATATGTTCCCGTCGCCGCGCATTGAGTCGATAAACAGTTGCTTAGCTGCGGCATAATCTTTACTGCGCCGCCTGTTTTGGTCATGCACCATCAAATTAAACGCCCGTGCAGCCGCGCTGGTCTTGTAGATCCGATAAAGCATCCAGTGCGCTAGAAAATGCTCTCTTGGCGTCAGTGCGACCAAATTATCTGGCGCATCAGTTCCGCCTTCGCTACGGGGCACAATATGATGCATCTCCACGTATTGCAGAGTCACTGAACGGGCTTTCGCGCCCGCAATCAGCTTTTCATAGCGTGCCCCAGTAACAGTAGTCATTACGGGGTCTGGTCGGTAGTTACGTTAGTACGGTTGCCGTTGCCGTCAATCGTCGCGGTCACACGGGGCTTGGCATTAGTCACGGCAGCGTTGAACACCTCAGTGCCAGACCCAGTACCGGAACGCCGACCCATCAGCACAGCACCCATCAGACGCAGCGCACCCCGGAAGGTCATACCAGCTTCAACAGTCTGAGTGTCGAAGATTTCCGTAGCGATCTGAGCGGTGGTGGGTACAGCGGCAGTAGTTTGGCCGGAAGTCAGAGGCTGGTTCAGACCCTGCGGGAATACTGCAAACACGCTGCGCGTGCCACCGATGGTGAGCGCAACATCCCAACCCCGGTCAATCGTTGCAACTTTGGTCGAGCCGTTGTAGGCGGTAATGATTCTGGCTTGGTTCGCGCCGTCACCGCTGATGATCGTAACAACCGAGCCTTTGTAGAAGTCGGTCTGTGTGGCAGCGGTTGCGTCGAGTTTAATTACTAGATCGCCAATAGCCTGCGGATCTTGAGGCACACCCACTTGCAGGGCAGCGGCTTTGGTCGTTTGCAGCCGGAAGAACTGATCTTGCACAGCCTTGGGGGAGGCATCGATAATCTGAATGACAATCTCAGTTGCTTCAGTCTCAGCGGCAGTCAAAGTCCAGTTAATCGCGGCGGAACCAGAAACGAAAGTTGGGGTCGTAAGGAGGTTGGCAAAAGCGCCGCCATCTTTACTGATCTTTACGTCAGTGGCAACGGGCGTCCAGTCAGCGGTAAGGGCGTAATCCGTAGACCCAGCCTTGACGATGGGGGCGCGGAACGTATACGCGGTGCCCCAAGGAATAGAGATTGTACTCATTAAAAAGTCCTTTTAAGCGACGCCGCGCTCAATACCACGAAAGATACCACGGGACATAGGAGAAGAATAGTCTGTGACCGAAGGAACGCCAGAGGCTTGATATTGCGCTTCAGCCCAAGTGATGCGAGTGGAGTAAGGCAAAGTGGGCGCAGACTCAGGCGGGTAGCGGAGCCAAAAAACTTGGTTGCTGACGTTCCCAAATTGCTGAGTTGTATACAGCGTAAGCGTTGCAGAAGTCGGCCTAGTGGCCGGCGGCGGGACGTTAAGAATGATCCGTTTATATGTAGTCGTCCCAAGATCGGGGATAACATTCAACAATGGAGCGGTTGGGTTGCCCGCAAACGATGTGTTTTCAAGCCCCGTATCTTCGGTGATTGCCGTATCGGCACCACCGTCATAGATTATTTTTGGCCTTTTTGCTGAGTCTGCATTATCAGCCGCTGCCCATTCGGTTGCGGATCCGCCAGCCCCGCAAACAATTACGGCACTGAGGTGATTCGGATTATCGTAGATTGCTTGGAATAACGTTGTTACGTCAAAGTTGACGGCGCGTGGTGTATCAGTATCAACAACAGTTTGCGACGCCCAAGGCGTAGAACCATTGGCCGTGTACGCTGCATCCCACCAGTCCCCGCCTAAGTTATTCCAAGCAATAGGCGTGACACTGTCGTAGTTCGCCCGATTGACGTTGGCGTTTACGTATGTTGGTCTTGGCATTTAATACGCCCCCATCTGCATGTCTAATTTGTTGCATCGAGTGAATGGGCTCGGGCCACTTGCAATTGGCGAATTAAACTGAGCAAGCCAAGAGATAGCATTTGCAACATCAGCCTCAAGGCCGGGAACATCAATACAATGTGAAAGTGCAGCCCTCGCCAAGCGGGCAAATCCGTGACAAGCCGCAGCGTAGCTATCAGAAGTGATTCCTATGTTGTAATAAAAATCGCCCGCGAGTGAAACGTTTATTGTCGAAACATTTGATGAGGTTATGTAAGCGCTTGTAAATTCATCCAAAATTGAAAGACGATTTGTCTTATATAAACCGTCTAAAGGGTTTGTTAATGGAACAACATACATTCCATATGCCATTCGCACCTGATCGTTTTGTGATGGGAATGCCCCTGCCGACCCCTCTGTCGATCCAAATCCTTGCGCAAAAAATCTAGCCTGATCCGCATGAAGAATATCAAACCCAATTCCCGAAAAAGCACTTTTTGCTTGATATAAAACTCTAGTCCAATAAGAGTCGTGAAATGGTGCCACTGCGAAAGTTTTTGTAGGATTGCTAGTATCAGCCGGGCTATTCCAGAATTGCGGAGCAGGAAATCCACTAGCAACTGCCCAGTATGATCCCGGCGAAGCGGTCGACGAGTTAAGACTAGACCCAAGCGGATTCCATAGAGGACTCTGCACTGTACTTCCAATTATAGAAGCCCTTTTGTTTACACCGTATATGTACTCGGCGGATGACTCGTCCCCTTGTCCAGACAGTCCTTTGGCCCCACGGTAAAATCGTGATAACTTTAGAACTAGGCCTTTGTGCCTAGCGTGCATTAGGGAATCGCTAGCAGTAAACATCGCGGAGTGAACAAATTGCCGAAGCGACCAAGCAGAACCGCGCAAGGAAGAAAAGCTAGCGTCTCCGTACATTAGCCCGTCAGTTGGATTGGGCCCACGAGCGGCCGAACTTAACTGCATTTCTGTCCAAGCTGCTCGCCCCTCTATTGCATCGGCCGCCCATAACCTCCCGCTAACTGCTACTAATGAAAACGGGTCGTATTGATGCGCACAGTCGAGAGTCAATGAGCTTGCTTCATTGGCAACGCTATAACTCGTATTTGTTGCAACGCCGCTGCCAAAAATCATAGCGCCCGCGTTGTCGTACCAATTCATTCTGTCCGCATTGGTTGTAGATGCGTCTCGGATAAAAAGGTTTATAGATTGATTTGCCCCAAGCATTCTTTGGCTGGGCCTGCCAAATGATGTGACGTATTGACTTTTTCCAGATACACCAGATGCTATGTTTTTATTGTCAAACTCAATAAAAAAAGTCGGACGATTTAGAGATTCTTGCGCAATAATTTTGCTGGATTCCCAAGCTCTCCAATCGCCGCCGTTTATTGCCTGATTATTTGGTTCGACAAAATAAATCGAATTGTTTCCGCCGCCAGCCGTAACCTCACGGGGCATCTCCCACGGGTCAAATGCAACACCGGGGACAGGAAGTGCAGCAGAAGACGGGATACCGACGTGAGTAGAAGAAAAGAACCCATCTGTGCCGCCAGCATACCAAGCGTTAAGAACCTGCTCGCTGGTTGTAGATGTTGCAGAAAACCTTGGAAATACTCCGCACTCGGCAAAGTGCCGGCGGTTAATCTGTCTGTTTACTTGGATCGGCGGGGCCGTACCGATCCAACCCTCATATACCCACGACGCGCCGGAATTGCCAGACACTGAAGCCTGAGTAAATACTTGCGTATTGCCAACGTACACAGACAGCGCGTAAGACAATTGCTGCAAAGCAATGCTGCTTCCATGATTGCCGTGGCAGTGAATCCATGTACTGCCGTTTGACCACATATATGCCCAAAACTGCGGCACGAACGGTTTTACTCCGGCAAGTGGGCCTTTGTTATACCCGCCGGTTCTGTCGAATGCCCTAATAATTGTGCAGGCCGCTCCACTTAAAACAACTTCGTATTTGTCATTATCAATCATATCCCTAAGGCTGATTGTGTCTGACCCACCTCCGGCATATGAAAGACTAATTGTCGCGCCTGCATTACCAGCAGGAATCCGTGCCTGAATTCCGGCTTTATTAAGACCCGTACCGTTTACATTGCCGCTTGCCAGCGCTACCTGAGCGGTAGCGCCGTTTGCTAAAGATGAAACCAGACCGGCAACTAATACTGTGCGCGGCGCGTCGTTTATGTCCGTAGCCCAAACTCTAGAAGCCGTCGCAACCGGCGTGCCGTTTATAGACATTACAGGTGCATTTGTAATGCTTGATGCTTTGACCGGCAAAATTGCTACAAATGGATACTCGCTGATTGATGAGCCGGATACATTTGTGAGCGCGATAAGATTTTCGGCAGCACCTCCCGCCGTATTAGGAGCGCCAAGGGTGTATCCAGCAGGACCGCGAAGCAGGCTAAAGACCATTTAGGCACTCACAAAACGAAGGCGCATGTTGGACCAATTGACAGCCACGGCACCCCACTCTGCTGAAGTTACCGTCATCGTGTAGTAGGCAGGGGAAGTGTTATTCGCCGTGCGGGTGGTGTCCGTCTTAACTAACGTCGCCCCGGAATACAAAGACACTGTAACCGATCCGCCCCCTGTGATGCCCTGCACCCGGTAATTTACCAGCACACTTGTACCAGCCTGCGGGATAGTCATCGCTTGCAAACCAACCTCATCCGTCTGCGCTGCCGCAGTGGCATAGATATAGTTCGCGTCGTTGTAGGTCGTTTCGTTAATCATCGTGTAGTGGTCAGCACCGGGAGTGCTAGGCGTCCACTGGGTTGTTACGTCGCTCGACGGGCGCGAGTAGGTGTAGGTGATGGTGGGGTATTCCCACGCGCCAATGGTGGGAGTCGTCAGGCTGCGGGCTGTACCAACGATATCTACGTCGTTGGTGTAGGTTTGTTGCCGAATACCGTTGCTGATAAGCGCGGCACCTGTCTTAACCCGAAAGTCTTGCGAGCCAGCGGTTACATTTTCAAACTGATCGGCAGTCGTTAGGCTAACTTGGTTTGATGAACCAAACGGAAACGAAGCAAGATTTGTCGCGTTGTTTGAACAATTTGCGGAATCGAACCTTGCGGTGCTACCAATACTTGTCCAGTTAAAAAGCCCGCAATTTTTGGCCGTATACAGGCCTCCAGTGTAATTAATTCTGAATGCTTGAGTTGAACCGTTTCCGTATATTGAACTGTTTATAAAGTTGCCAGAAGACGAAGGAATTACGCTATAAATAAATTCTTTTGAAACAGAAGCGCAATAAAAAACAGAATTGATAAAGTTTATTGAGCCAGCGCCAACACTAATGGAATAATCGTTGCCTTCGTTTACTACTATACTTTGATCGACAGTAAACGCTCCGCCTACACCAAAAACCTCATCCGCCGCATTCCCCGCCCCAAGTAAACGCTTTATTTGCAAACGAGTAAACTTTACACCATAGCTAGTTACAAACATCGGCCCAGCATATGAGCCATTTCCTCTTATTGCAACGCCATTTGCAGTGTTATACCTAAGCGCGTTTGTAAGCTTATTCGCATTGTCAGCAAATGATTTACCAGCCGCCGCGTCAAGCCATACATATCTTGTAGCGTCCGTGGTTACGCCACTAAACGTCACAGACGATGAAACAGTCCATTCGCCGTTTGTTCCGCCGCCCTCGTCATAAAGCAGACCCTTCCAAATCTCATCGCTTGATACAAGATTAGCTGGGCAAGCGTCTTCCCAGGCCTGAATCGTCGAATAATCTCGACCGGTACCAATTGTTTTAACGGTGGTAGTTGGCATTTAGTCGCCCAATATCACAACAAGTTCTTGCGTTCTAATTACTTTAAGGGTCAGTAATCTTGCAGCTTCTAAGTCGGTAAATTTTATAACCATGCCAGACGAAATAACTTTTTTAAGCCAATCATCCTCTACGTTAAAATATTGCCTCTTTTTGGCTGTTGTCTTTTCTTCTTGTTTTGGGTTTCTTCTAGGCTGAGTCATATCTGACAAGGCCGCAGCAGGCAATCCGGGTAGTTGAAAAACCCTCCACTCTGGGTTAGACACTTCTGCATCGCCCCATAAGTGCCCGTCATCGACGACAACAACCACATCACCAGCGCAATTTTGGTTTAGACGCTGGGAAAGCGAACTGCTTTCTTTGTCAATCACTCTGACAAGAACTTCACACATACGGGTCACTCCCAGCGGCGACTAACGGGTCGCCCATATCCCTGACGGCAAAAACACATATCCAAACCGTATTATCTTCTAGCACATCAATCTTGTGGCAAGTGTCTGCGCGAATAACGATGGGGCATGGAGCCTTAAAAGTCTTTGTGCCTTTCGGCTCACCGTTTTTTGTACACGCAATACGCAGCGATCCGCTTACCAACAAAGTCTGATGATCGAAGTTGTGTTCATGACCGTCGTGGCAATGCCCGGCCTTATGCGGCCCGTGAACACGCGAAAACACATCCCCGAAATAACACAAGACATCCGCCGAATGGGCTAGATTCTCATGGTGTAGGTCAACAATTTCTTGATCCGTCATAGTCACAGCCCCACTTCAGCGGGCGTTTTCATGCGCCAAGATGGCAAGAATGAATACGAAAAATCACCACCCCCGGTGTCAACCACAGTAGTTTTGTACGAGGCGTAAGACGCTTGGTACGCAGCAATTGCCGCGTCTGCTTTTGCTGTATTACCATAAAACGCTGTAATTTCCGATGCAAACCAGTACCTCAAACCATGCGCAACTTGGTAAACCAAGTGTATGTTCCCTTGTTTTTCTTCGTCAGGATAAGTTCCATCTGGGTACCTAAACAAATCTTCAGTTCCTTCTTTAGGAAACGTGGTGCTAATAGCAGTCCAGTCGCTTGGAACCTCGGAAACCCCATAGGAATTAGTCCCCTTTGAAAGGGAAATTGCCGTTGTGCCGTTAATAAACCTTCCGGCAGAGTACGTTGCGCGACCAGAAACACTTTGTGGTATTTCAAAATTAGCCTGCCCATCTGCATAAATATCTATGCAACGACGGAACATTGCGTGCAGGTAAAAATCCAACACGGCGGCGGCATTAGACGACAACCCACGCAACGAACCCCACGCGCCAGTCATCTTCATAATGATTAGCAGTTGCCCAAGGTACAAATGAACAGTATTGAGGCCAATAATTAAATAATAATTGCCGCCGCTCTCTGAGACATTTACCCCCACTCCGAGTTGCTTAAATGCTTTACACCAAGGGGATGTTGTAGCGTTGGTGTTAACTGGGTTCACAATATTTGTAAACGCCGCGTCAAAATCATCTGAAAACATCTCTTCAATTAGAGACTTGGAATACCCAAAAGCCGTAGATGTGTGAGCGTTTGAGTTCAGCCACATCCACAGCATATTCCCCCATCTAAACGACAACTCTCTGCTGAATTTTGCTGGCGTATCAATCTCAACCCACGTTGTAGTAGTTATAGCTGATGTCGTGCTAATCATTGAGCGGCTGTATTGATCAATGCCAGTGCCAACATTCCAAAACGAAGACGGGTTAGACCCACTGGTTCCGCCATTCATTGCCAACCGATTAGCAACCATCAAATGTCTAGCAGACACCATGTGCATAGGCGAGCCAAACCCGTAACTCCAAATTCCCGGTTGCTGGTGACCGTGTAAGCCATCCACAGACCATCCGTTCCAAAACCGTCTTGCACCAGTTAATCCATACTTATCATAAAACCTTGATGCTGGACGCGGCGCTGCGGCTTGATTCGACAAAAGCCCTAAATCATAGTCGCCATTGGCGATTGCAACCAAATCAACTCTTGTTGGGCCATACGGAGTGCCGTAATTTCCGTAATAATCATTGATATAAGTATTCGCGTTTAGGCCCGCCTTTGTGGTTGATATACCCTCAAAGGTTTTGACGTTAGTCAGGTAATGGCAAGAATGGTTAAAGTATGCAAATCCCCAGTCATCTGCAACATCGGCAATTGCTGTGTTGTCCAAAAGATTTACTGAAGACGGGGATGAAATGTATTGCGCAGCTACAGACGAAAACTGATAACGGTCAAACCTTACGCCGCCCGGGCCTGTGTACCAAGTATGTCCGCTAATTGATCCCGGCTCGTACCCCCATCCTGTTGCTTGGGACAGGAACATATAATAATCTTGATATTTGGCAACATTCGGGTCGTAAGAGCCTGAAAATGTAGTGCCGTTATAAGGCCCTTTTAGTGTGTTGACTGTGTAATGCCATGAATTTGGGTCATTATAAGCAAGACTAGAATATACAGTTCGCGGCCAACGAAGCATATATCGCCATTGATTATACCCATTTGGCTGGCTTCTTCCGGGAGAACCGGCATAAAGCATCGGCAATGGCATGTTGGACGATGTTCTTGGCGTAATTGAAGTAGATCGCCATGTCGAATAGTCTATGTTTGGTAGTTTTTGCTGTACCGTTGACAGCTTTTTTGGCCTTTTATTTTGCCAAGGCAAAAGCATTGCGCAGTTAAAGAATGGCCTTAGCGGTGGGCTTGTCGAATCTTCCCGAACAGGTTGGTACTCGATATATGTTGCGCCGCCACCAGAGCCGCTTGCGGAAGCCGTGCCGCCAGCCACAAAAGAATAACTGTTTGCATCTATAAGGGTGATTGCACGCCCGCCGTTTATGTTTCCAGCGGATATTCCATTAAATCCAACAGCATCAGCAAACGTAACGCTAAGACCGTATGTTGGATAACCACCGTAATATCCCGGGGTCAGATTAAAGCCATGGCTAGGATGATTTACCACCACAACATTAGAACCTGATGTTGTTGTAAGCGGATTGTTGATTGTTACTGATAGCGGCACAAAACCCGGAATCCGCCCGCTTTGGCTAAGGCTTGCGCTATTGACAGGCAGGCCATCACGCATCTCGATGGTTTTTACAAGCGTGCCAGAGCCATTGAGAATACGAATCTTGAACGGAGCCGGATGGGTAATATCTGTGGCTTTGTTGAACGTATCTGAAAACGGATACGAAGACCAGCGTCCGTATGGTTTGCACCCAACCAAGACCTGATACAAGTCCGTATTGTCGAAAGCGCCGCCGGTCACGGTGAACATCATCGCGCCGAATTCAAACTGCTCGCCAGCAGGGCCGTGAACAATAGAGCTTGCACTACGCCACGTTTGAATACCGCCGGAATAGTGAGCGGCAAGCGTTGAGTCTTGCGGGGTGATGATGCCGTTATCGACGTTGAGCGTCAGCGTCCCGATCTGAACCGCAGAGCCGGTAGACCAATCGTCAAGGGCGATAACATAGTTAGGCGAAACTCCTCCGCCCGCCGTATTAGGTGCGCCAAGCGTAGGCCCAAAAGGGCCGGATAAGGCTGAGAACAACCGTCGCTCCTTAGTGCTTAAAACTTAGCACATCTTACCGCGAGTCTTACCTTTGATCTCGATGCCGCCACCGCGAGCGTACTTCTTGGGCTTCATAGCACCCATCTCGGCTGCTTCGTGCTTAATCATGGACTTGGGAGCGCCCTTCTTTTTGAAGAACGCGACTTCCTTAGCGACCATCTTCTTGGATTCTTTCACGGGACCACCTTCTTTAAATTTAGCCGTCTTAGCGGACTCTTGGAAATCTTTTGTGGTTGGAGCGCCTTTTGATCCCGGCTTACGCATACGCTCGCCAGACCCTTCAGCAATCCTCTCACGCTTCGCGTGAATGTTGGCGTACAAGCCGCCTTCTTTCGCCGTGAACTCTTTGCCAACCGACTGAGGAACGCCGGCCTTCTTAGCAAACTTCGGGTTGTTAGCCACGGCTTGCATGAAGCGTTCCTGTTTAGCGGAGGTAGCAGGCATCAGACGATCTTAGTCTTGTTGGTAACTTTGGAGATACCGTAACCGCGAACCGAGCCACCCGCGGCCATCTTGACGACTTTGCCCTTGGTCTTGCCTTTGGCCTCGATGCCGCCGCCCTTCTTGTACCCAGCGTAGTTATAGGCTTCGCCTTCCCTGGCTGCTGCCGGGACTTCTTCGCGCATACGCTTGGCTTGCCTCATGTCATCCCTGGCGCCTTTGGCCATGGTGGGCATGAGCTTAGAGAAGATGTCCTTCTCTCCTTCGATGCCTTCAGCCATCAGCTTGCGCGAGGCCTCCAGCTTTTTGGTTTCTTCAATAGACGGGGACCGGTAGCTCTTAGGCATGATTGAATCCTTGTTGGTACTACATCTTAATTTGTTTTGCCTTGGTATTGCCCTTTGAGGCAATTCCATCGGCCGCTTTAACAAACCCGCCTTTAGCAAACATTGCTGCTTTGCCGTGAGAAGTCTTGGGATTGTTAATACGCTGTAGGTCTTCCCTGGCTTTGGTGCCGACCTTTTTGAGCTTGCTAAACACCGGTGCCTGGGGAGCTGGTTGAGACATCATGTTAATTGTTCCCAATGATCCGGTCGATCTTTTCCTCGATCCGGTCAAATCTGGAGTTTAGACTTTCCACAACAACTTGCATCTCATTTTTGTGGACGTACTTCTCCCGCACCTCTTCGCGTGTACGGGCGATCAAGTCGCGGTGTTCCTTAACGGAGTCGCCTTGGGATTTAAGATATATGCCCATTAGCATGGTACCCAAGGTTAATACTCCGTTCCAGAGAAGGTGAAAAGGATCGGACGACATTTAGCACTTCCACGCCTTCAAAGATTTATTGATCCGGCTATTGGGATCATTAGCCGTTTTCGGTGAAGTGAGCTTCTTCTTCATGCCATTCATCCTGCTACAGAACGAATCTTTACGAGGCCCGCCTTCAGGTTGAGGAGCTTTCAAACCCGGCTTGCCCGGATTCGCCTTGTTGTAAGAGGCCCGACCTTTGGCGTTCAATCCGCCCGATTCGGCCTTGCCTTCCTTACGCTGCCAAGCTGCTGTCTTAGCCATTATGCCCTCGACTATATTAGTCGTCAAAGATAAAAAGGATCTTGCCGCCTACTTTTAGCGTGCCAACGTATATGCCGCCAGGGCCGTACACCACGCCTTCTCGCACATCTGCGGGATTAGGATAAACAGAACTACGAGTAGCCGCGCCAGTAACTAACGCCCCAGTCCCGATAATTGCCCCGGTCGCAACGTGAAGAGGGGATCGCGTAGCCGCGCCAGTAATAGCCGCGGTAAGGCCAGCAAGCGTTCCAGTTGAATCGTGGGTTATGAACCGGCGGGCATCGCCCGTAACAAGCGCGCCCTGACCAACCAAAGCGCCCGTTGAATCAAAAGCTCGGAACCGGGTCGCCGCCCCAACTATTGCTGCACCGGGGCCAGTCAAGGCACCCGTCGAATTAAACGCCCTGAACCTATTCGATGTACCTGTTATTACAGCGCCGGGGCCAATCAGTACCCCAGTCGAACTAAATACCCTAAACCGGTTAGCCGTTCCGAGAATGAATGAGCCTTGCCCAGACAACGCCCCAGTAGCAACGTGATTGACGCCACCCTGATACTGAACCTCGGCCCAAGTGATGCGGGCTTCGTAAGAATCAACCTGAAATGAATCAGCTTGGAAAGCACCAGACTGAAACGCCGTAGCCATAGCGTCACTCGGTCGGTTTTACGGGTTTTACCAAAGTAGCGTAAAGATCCTGCGCGGCTTCTTTGTAGTTCTGAAGCGCAAACTGAACGTGGTCAGAATGCCTAGCGCCAAGCTCCGGGGTGTATGAATAGCCCCAAGTAGCAGCAAGATTGCAGCTATACCCAGCCGGATTCCACTTCACATCAGTATGCGGAGCGTTGGCGTTGCGCCACTCTTGGCTCAGGTAGTAATAGAACATCTCGGCCACCGGGGGCCACTGATGCGTGAAATCTCCATAAGCCCTGTTCGACGCCCAGTGAGGCGTAATAATCGTAGCCTTGGCTCCGTCCTTCATAACCCGGCAGGCTTCGTTCATGAAGTGAACGCGCTGCTGCGCAGTCAGATGCTCAAGGAAGTGGCTCGCATGGATCTCTTCAACCGTACCATCTTCCCAAGGCCAAGGGTCAACGCCGATATTCAGGACGACATCAACCCCCTCCATCGCGTATTGATCGACGCCAATGAAGCCTTCCTTTTTCTTACCGCCACAACCAAGGTCAAGCTTTGTCATTCTGTGCTTTTATTCGTTGCTTAGCTCTGTACGCCCGCATGTATTCTGTTCTTTTGGCTTTTTGGACATCTGTACGCGCGTACGCTCGTTTTTGCTTTCTGTAAGCATCAAGGTCTTTTAGTCGATACCTTTCAGACCTAGACAGCCCGTCATCCAGTTTTGGCTTTGTCTTTCTCGACGCCATTCTTGCCAGAAATTCTGGGTCTTGCCATTTTTTACGCATCGCTTCAGCGATCCGCTCCCTGCGAGTGAGATCGGCCATCCTTTCAGCCTGAACTTTTGAGCGCGTTTCTTTTAATTCAGGTGAGTTTTGTGATGCCAAATGATTCGCTTTTCTATCCGCGTCCGCAAAAGACTTTAGTTGCGCAGAACTTCTACGCTGTCTTCCCTCATCTGTAACTATAACGCCCAAAACCCCATCACCCCCGTCGGTCATATTGTAGCCGTCGGGCACTTTTGTTCCGTATACGGTAATAGCCTTGGTTTCTAAGGCTTTAAGGTATTCATAATCATCGGCAATTACAAGCACTTTGACACACATGCTGTCCGCGCCGTACTTTCGTATTGCTTTTTGCAGCGCCCCATCTACAGACCGGAGGGCATTTGACCTATGGGCGCGCCACCTTGCATTGATGTCTTGCGACGTAATGCCGATATACTTTTTCCCAGATGGTGATTCAAGCATATAAACGCAGCCCATATAACCCTACCAAACGTAGTCTGGGATGCCCCCGCGCTTCCCGTCTAGATCGTAGTGACCTACTTTTACGCTTGAGTCAATAGCACAGCGATAGCCATATTTTCTAGCGTCAGACCAGAAGTAAAGATCCTGCGTGCTAACGCCGTTCTCAGTCTGAGTTACAAACCAAGGCTTACGCAGGCGCTCATCGCGGAACATGTCCATACGCCAGACGTTAAACCCCATCCCCGTACCGTGGCACTCGACCAACCCACCAGCAGGATCGGGCTTCTGAGGACGGAAGTTAACCACCGGGTCTTTGACATCCCCCCATATTTGAGCCACACCACCCGGCCCTTGCGTGAAGTACAACCCACCAATGCAGGCGTACTCGGGGTGAGCTTCCATCTGAGCCAACAGCTTAATGATCCCGTCAGGCGGCGGGATGTTGTCATGCTCCATCGTAAGGATGTACTTCCACTTACTCAGATCAGGATGGGCGAGAATGCTCTCGATAGCAGACGAAAACGCCTTACCAACTTCCATCCCAACAGCCCATAGGCGCGTGAACTTAGCGTTCGGAGGCGCGTACAGGTTCATCCATGAAGCAACAGCCCGTGTAGGGATCTGCCCAAAGCACGGAACAATCTGAATACAAGACAGGTCTTTGTAAGCTTTATCTGCCGTAAGCCGGGAGATGGTCTTGTCCAGATCTGCGTTATGCGCCCCGCCGTCGTAGGATGAAATGATTTGTGGCTGCATCAAGGCATTCCAACAATTACGACAGCTACATAAGAAGCCCCGCCAGTCACATCAGACTCTCGCACACACAGCGCAATCCCCGGCACGGGTTCAGACAAAACGATATGAACTTCCCCATCTATCGTGATTCTCTGGCAAGACGCAAAGGCGTTGATGTCCATAATTACACCGTGCCGTTGATGAACATGATCGCGGGCGCGCGAAGCGCAATCGAATCCGAGCCACGAATCTGGCTGAACGCCACGCTACTAGGCAAACCACTTGTCGTCACGGTATACACACCCTGACCCTGCGTCCATTGCTGCGTGGTGTTATGCGACTGCCCAAAGAACCCGACAAAGTTACTGTTGACTTGGCTCACCAGCATCTGCGAGATGGAGGCGTTATTACCACCGGTCGAGGTTCTGGAAACTTGCCCGATATAAATTTCCTGTTCAGCGACCGTCAATGTCCATGGGATAGTCATTATCCGCATGCCCGAATGTAGCGACCAATGCGTACCCGTTGTGCCCTGAAACGTAAAAGCGGTACTGATAGATGTACTGCTCGCCAAAGACAGCGTGCTGACGTTCTGGGTATAGAAGCCAACCCAATAACTTAATGTCAAAGTGCCGTTAGAGCCTGAGTTATTGGTGTACGCAATCGGAATACCCACCCGATCTTGGAAGTAATACGGGCTATGCTCCGGTTCGATGTAGAGCGTGCCGTTGCCTTGCTGACCCGCCACCAGCTGAAGGTCCGCATACGGAGGCCAACCGTCGTATGTGTTGTTGGCAATAATAGAAGCGGTCAGCGTAGACCCATCCATACCAAAAGTAACCCCGTTGGAGTTACTGAACAGCACCGTGCCTGACGTAACCGTGGAACCCGCAACAGCAATGTTAGGGCCAGTCTGATTGGTAGTACCACCCGCGCCACCAGCGGAGATGACGATGGTGTTTGAGTTGCCGCTCAGGGTAATGTTGTTGCCGCCCGAGAAATAGATCGGGCCTTGCGTTGTGACCGTAGTTCCAGTCGTCCCTGCGGTATTAGCACCTACCAAGTTCCAAGCGTTGTAATCTACATCAGCCACGTTTGCCGACAGAGCCACGCCGTTGGTGTTCACCCCGAGGGTCATGGAGATGTTAGTACCGGCAGTGGTCGAACCTGTACCCGCTCGACCCGAAGTCAGATCATTAGCGTAAGTAGTGATGAAGTTAGGCACAGCCATCGAAAGGCCGTTTGTGCCTTGCGCAGCGGTAAGAAGCACCCCCGTAGTAGAAGTGCTAGTAAAGCCAGTACCTGCCCGACCAGAGGTGAGGTCGTTAACGTAAGTGGTAATAAAGTTGGGCACGGCCATCGACAGGCCATTAGTACCCAAAGTCGCTGTTAAAGCGGTTCCTGTCGTTGAGGTTCTAGTGAACCCCGTACCGGCTATAGCACCGGAGGCTTGGGTTTGTGTGGTCTGTGCTGCTTCACCAATGATGCTGACGGTCGAGCCGTTGGCGCTCAGAGTGACGTTACTTCCACCCGCCCAGTAGATATCGCTGCCACTGATCGAAGACGCCCCCGCAGTATTGCCCGCGATGAATAACGTCTGATTGTGGGCGCTGTTCCAGTCACTAGGACGGACTACGCTGGTTGCGGTGCCGTCTGCAACCGTCTGGCTGTAAACGTGCCGGATCGCCATGTTATGCGTTCAATGCAGTGTAGGTCAGGCTTGAGCAAGACACCGTATCGCCGGCTGTTACAGTCAACCCGTTAGTCAGGTTAATGTCGCTACCGCTTGCAGCTACCGCGCAGTGGACAACAATCGTACCGCCCGAAGTTTGAAGCGTTGCGAATGCGACAGGAGATGCGTTGCCAGCAGCGTTAGTATCACTGGTAATGGCATTGGCCGTAGCTGTACCGCTCGATGCCGCGCCGAAGGCTGTAGCACTAAAAGTCAATGTAGCCACAACCGCGCCGGGCGAAGCCACTGAAGATGGCGAGGTACGGAAAACCAGCTTTCCGCTGGTAGAAATCAGCGCGGTTACTGCATCAGTCGCGGCGTTGCGCGCTGCTGTCGAGTGAGTTACTGCCATTTTGCAATTCCTTCAGTTTCTCTTCGTCTAAGTAACCGACCAACTCAACAGTGTCCGTCAGTCCGGTTTCTTTGCGCACAATCTGGAGCGTAAAACGTAGCTCGCCAACTTGACCACTAAGTTCCGGCATCACGCTTCTTCCAATATAGCAGTCACAGCCACTTCTGCGGCTTCGCTCAAGTTAATAATCAGAGGCCCATCAATAGGACCGCTGACAACCTGCCGTTTACTCAGAGCAAAGACACGATAATATTCCTGCGCCCCGAGGAACACCCTAATCAAAGGTGACGCCGAAGACCCAGGATCGTTAATCGCGTAGATCCAACGAAGCCGAATGAGCTTGCCCGCTGTGGGCGTATAAATAGTAGTGGGGCCGGAGGCAGTGACCGTAGCAACCACATGGGTGTACTCGTATTCACCGCTATCCAGCCCCTCTTGAAGGTTGGAGCGCGTAGTCGCCACAACTTATCCCAGCTTGCTACGCAGCGCGTCCAGAGCCTTCTCAGCAGCAGCCTTACGCTTCTCAAGATCCTTCACATCAGCTTCAAGCGCGGCGACTTTATCCGCATATGCAGCGTCAGCATCAGACAGTTTTTGCGCAAGATTAGCTTCGACTTTGGAAAACTGAGCCTGCAAAGCAGCGGTCTTTTGAACCCACTCTGTCTCAGTTACGCTGAAGGCTTTTTCAGCCTGAGCTACCTTGTCGGCTTGAGCTTTCTTAGCGGCTTCGATATCGGCCAGAGCTTTTGCTTTTTGCTGCATGGCTTGCTCCATCTCGGAATTAACCGAAGACAGGCGCTTATCAGCTTCTTCAAAGGCTTTGGCGATCTTCTTATCCGCCTCTTCCAACTCAACCTGCTTGATGCGAAGTTCCCGATCTACGTCAGCTTTTTTAGCCGTCGCTTCAAGAACAGCAGGAATGGCCTCAAGGACCGGACCCCAAACGTCTTGGAACTTGCGCAGGGCAGTAGTGTCAATAGGCATAATCAACCCCCCGGCATACCGGCTTGCAGCACGGTCATAACAAGCGACCCCGACGTAATCGTCACGGCATTCAAACGTACAGCCGTCACAGGCGACGAAATCGTCCCGTCTTTGGATGTAGCCGTAGCAAGCGGGAATCCCGACATTACAAACCACCCAGCCGTGGCGGGATTAAACGTGTCAGAGAAAACGTCGTCGTAGGTGTATTCCACCGAATAGTCAACGGTACCAGTCTTCGTGACGCCAATCCCCACGCTAAACGGAGCGCGGTAAGTATCCAAAATAATCGGGGCCGAAACCCCGGCGGCTGTTAACGTAACTCTAACAGGGCGCATCTCAGCCCCCTAATCAGTTTTGGTTATAAGCAGGAGCTACCGTGCCATCGGGCAGACGCTGGACATAAACGATGGTGACGATAAAGCGACCGGCAGACAACGCGGCACTGGGGGTCAGGTTCAGCCAAACCGAGGTATCGGCGGTGGTCGATGTCTGCCATGCCAGCAGGTTCGCGCCAGTGGGGGCGGCGGAAGTACGGCCAGCAGCAGAATAAGCGGCTACCGAAAGAAGCTGCGAACCACCAGAAGCTGTACCAAACACGGGAGTAATAGTCCCACCCACAACCGCTACCAGCGTGTCGATAACGATGTTCTGGATGTACGCACCCTGCGGCAGGGTAGCAATCAGAGTGTTGGTAGCGGCAGACGTACCATTCAAATCACCCGAATCATAATTCTGATTCAGCACCAGCAGACCGACATTGCGGCCCGTAGCGGGGGTGCCATAACGAACGGTACCCGAGCGAACGGGGCCGGAGAAGGTTGCCATCGACATAATAAATTCCCTTATTTGCGCCCATCATCTCAAGGGAGAAGTCTGCCAAGCCAGTTGATGAGCAGATGATCTTGGTTTGATCAAATTAACATATAAGCCATAAAAAGAAAAGGGGCCGAAGCCCCCTCTCCTTACTAAGACGAATCTTAGTTAGAACCAGACGAACCCCAGATACCGAGCGGATCCGACCAGCCGAAGCTATAACGCTCGCGAGCTTTGTAACGGACATTGCCGGTATCAAAGTCTCCATCCATTCCGGTAGACATGGGGGTACGAACGAAGTGCTTCAGACCGTTAGGCACATCGGTCATCAGGTACCAGCCGTTCGGGTCAGTCAGCCAGTGGTTGACGGTGTGACCTTCAGCGACAGAACCCATTGCCTTCAGTGCGTTGATGTCGTTGTCGGTCGTGCCAACACGCAGCTCAGTTTCAAGCAGGCGCTTAGCAACGAACATCAGCGACGGCGGGATCACCAGCTTGCGGGGGCGAGCCGCAATCAGCATACCGCGCTCATCCGTCCAGGCGGCGATCTGGATAACGGCAGCCTCAAGCGAGGTTTCGTTCAGATCGACATTGGTCGGCGGGCTGTTGTGGTTAACACCGCCGCTAACCAGCGGGTGGCCAGTACGGACGCTAGAGGTGTTATAACCAAACAGAGTGGTGCCATCACCACCAACATACGCGCCGTTAAAGCCGTTGTTGATGATCGAAGACGCTTTGACTTGCTTGGTGTAAGCCATTGCACGGGCCAGAGCCTTGGTATAACGGCCAGACAGCGCGTCATACAGGTTGTCTTCGACGGCCTCCTCGGTCAGAGCGAAACCCATGGCGATCGTTTCATGAGTGTAACGAGCCACCCATGCTTCTTGCGCCATGTCGTAGGCGATTGCCGCGCCCTCGGTTTTCACCGGAGCGGGAGCAAAACCCGACAGCTTGGTTTCTTCTTCGAAGGAACGCTCGGAACTCTCGACTTCGTAGATTTCCTTGTGTTCTTCGCCGTAACGGTTGTACTCCATGCCGAACAGAGCGTTCAGACCGGGGAGCAGTTCCTTGAGTAGTTGGGAACGTGAGATTGCCATTTTTAATTACCCCTTAGACCACGCCAGTCGCACTGTAGTACGAATGGACGCCCTGATTAAACTTCACCAGCACTTCGGGATAAAGATCATCCGGAGTAATGATGTCCACAACACGCAGCGCCAGCGTTGGGGCAGTAGCGACGCTAACCCAGTCTGCTCCAGTGGTCAGCGAGGAATTTGAAAGCCCCGTAGTGGCATTACCGGTATTGGCGTTAGTAATAGCAGCGTTTTGGCCGATACACCCACGAGCACCGTTAGTACGGCTACCAACAACCGTTGCAGCTTGGATCGAAAAGAGCTGATCGGGATCATCGGTCACGCGAACATAGATATCGCGATAGCCAGAGGTGTATGCGCTGGGCGGCAGATACTGACCAAACACCGTGTACTTCAGGGTCGGGTCGGTATAGCGCACACCCACACAGACGCCAACTACGCCAACCGTTGAGGTCGTGGGCGATGCCGCAGCAGGAGTAATAACGCCGTTTGCCGCGAGCGTCATGATTTGGCCTGTGAAATAGGCGAAACCGACGTTGCTGGGAAGTAGATATTCCCGAATAACGCCGCCGTTATTGGACTGTCCGCCGACCAGATTTACTGGACGCAGCCCAAAAGGAGAAGCAGTTGCAGCCATTTAGGCCTCCAAAAAATAAAGTTTAAGAACCTGAACCAAAGCCGCTGCGCGAAATCTCAGACTTGTGGTCTTTGAACAGAGGCATACGGGGGTCATTTTCACGGAATAGCGTGTTATTGACCGAATCCATTTGCGCGCGAGCCTGCTTGTTGTAATACATGTTGCGTTGATCCATAAACTCCGTAGGAATCTTACAAAGGATCAGGCCACCAATTTCAATGTTCCCTGCTTGATTTGCCTCTAGCATCAATTCGGGATGTTCTTCCGCTTTCACCGGCTCCCAGCCTTCTCGCAGTTTCCCAGACATATTAGTCGGGTCAGCTTGACCAAGAATTGCTGTACGAACCCAGCGAAACGTATACCCAGGCATCGGAGCTGGCTCAGGCAGAAGCGAGGCCGGTTGCCACTGGCGAACTTGGCGCTCGCGAGTTTGGTTTTCGCGAGTTGCAATGTTACGTTCAGTACGGTTTTCTGCCATTTTTAAGACCCCAATTTCATGAGTTCCCGAGCATATTGCTCAGGCGTGATGCCCAGTTTCTTTGCTATCTGGACTTGGCTGGCTTTGAGTCGGACCTTATTAGATCCAGTACTCCTTACAGCCGGAGCGACGACCGTGCTTGATTTTGTTTTAGCCGGTCTTGATTCCTCGGCGTCAAACGCCTCTGGAAATCGCTTACGCATCGTCTTGTCGATGGTTTGATAGTACTCATCAGAGCCAAGCCTTACGCCGTTATCTTGGAGTTCTTCGTGTAATCCAAGCGCGAAAGCCGTCATCGCCTTGTGTTTACCGAACCAAGTATTTCGCTCTTGCCACGATAATGCTTTGGGATCGGAATTAGGCTGCTCTGAAACATACTGCTTTTGCAGTTCTACAGAAGTTTCTTCTTCTTGTAAAGGGGGTAGTTTAAAACTTTGTGCCTGCATTACCTTCATGTTTGCACTTTGAAGGTTTTGCTGGGCCTCTAAAACCCTGTCTGAATCGCCCGATTCAAACGCTTCCTTGTACTCTTTTTTAGCTGCCTCAAGCTCCATTGAAGCAACACTCTGAATAGAGGTGGCGTATTCTTTCTCGCCAACAGTCAGAATGTTCTTAATGCGCTTGTTCTCATCCAGCAGCTTTTGCGCGAAAGTTAGTGCTTCCTTCTGCTCTCGCAGCGCAGTCTCTTTCTCTCGGCGCTCGTCATGCCAGACCTTGCGCATTTGTTTGAGCCGAGTCTTGACGTTATCGTCATAAGATTCAAGCTCGTCTTGCTCAAGCTCTTCAATGAGTTCCTTGGGCATCGGAGTGCGCCCACGGTCCTCTTCAGGGGTATCGTCTTCGATCTCGACTTCAATCTCGTTGGCGACTTGATTGGCGACATCGTCCGGGAATTTAAATTCTTGCAGGTCAAGTTGAGGCATTTTGTACTCCTCTTACTTACGTTTAATGCCGCGGGGATCTTCAACAACCCCCTCCACAGAATCATCGTTAATGATTCTGAACTCGCGTCCATGAATGACTAGGCGGGTGCCGGCATGAGGCCGCACAAGCACAAAGTCGCCCTTCTTACACCAGGGGCCGGTAGGAAACTTGGAGGCATCCTTATAGCAATCAGGCCCAAGATCCACTACGAATAGAACCGTAGTAAGAACCTCTTCATTCCTGATCGTGATATCGGACTTAATAAGGCCCGACTCACTCTCCTCAAACTCTTTGTCAATCTCTGGGATCGCACAAAGAATGCGATAGCCAGACGGTTTGGGGAGCTGCTTGCCCTTTTCTTCAGCCGTGGCAGAAGGTCTATATGTGCCAACCACCTGTGGGTTGCTGGGGTTTGTAGCCAGCAGGATTTGCTCTGTCATCGTGACTCCATGAGTGCGCACACTTCTTGTGATAAATGTGCGCTAGGGTTGAAGGTATTGCTTTTTACACGATTTTGCTGCGCAGAAAGAATCTGCAAATTCCAGGGAACGTGTAACCCTGAAACACTTTTGCCACACAAAGGAGCTATGTGATCTACTTCAAATCCATTAAATAACTGACAAAACAAGTACATTCCTTCGATTTCTGCGGCATGTGCTTTGTTTAACCATGCCGGGACTCTTTGCTTTTTGTCTGCATAGCGCCGCATGTTTCTAGATCGAACCTGCTCTTTATGGGTATTTCTATACTGTTTGTAATACGCGCAAACTTTTTTTGCGTTTTCCAACGCCCAAACCTTCTTGTAGTCGGCTGGACTAGCAACACTTAACTTTTGCCGATCTTTGTTTTTGCGGCCATGTTTTGCTGCATATCGTTCTCGTTGTTTTTTGTTTAAACAAGACCGGCAATAGCTGTTTAGGCCATCCTCTTTTTGTCGATCTTTGGTAAAGCTAGAGATAGAAAGACTTGTCAAGCAGCAGGCGCACTGCTTACTCATCCATGTTCTCCAAAGTTGAATTAAGGTCTACGGCGTAACTACGCGCAGCGAGAAGACCCCGAATCTCGCCGCACATTCTCTTGTATTCCTCAAAGGTCTCCGCTTTTCCTGAAGACAAAAAGTCCTTGAGTTGATCTACCTTTTCGTCGGTTTGTCTAATCAAAGCTTCTAGCGGAGTCATTCGTTACCCTTTTTCTGTGGTTGTTTGGATTGCTGGGCGCGAGCCTGCAACTCCTCATGACGCTGCTGCATCATGCGAAGCTTTTCTTCTTGATGCTGGCTGGACATCTGTTTAAGCAGCTCAGTACCCACAGAAATGATCTGCGACGTCTTCTGGCCACTCATATCGGCCGCGGCTTTTAGCAAACCCGCCTTAACGCGCTGCTCATCGGCTTGTTTCAGAGCCTCAATACGCTCGCGCTCGATCTGCATTTGCTGCTGCTTGAGGGCGGCATCTGTCTGATCTTTGGCGGCTTTGCGCTGCTGTTCCTGCGCTTTGATCTGAAGCTCTTGCATTTGCATCTGAACAAGCGGGTCTTGAGCTTGTTGCTGAGCTTGTTGCTGGGCGACCTGCTGCTGGTTGTTGGCAAGCAGTCTTTGAGCTGCCTGGGCCAGGACAGGGGCCAGTTGAGCCTCGACTTGCGGGTCCATCGGGAGGTCTTCGCCCGATTCGTCTTTCTGCGGAGGCAGGGAAAACCCAAGGTTTTGCTCGATTTGCTTGCGATACTCAAAGCCAAGATGCTCATTGATGTGAGCCATCATTGCGGCCGAGAGTTGCTGAGCCATCGGGTTGTTTTGCAGCAGTTGCTGGATCTTAGGATCCTGCATAGCCGACATATGAACCATGATATGAGCCTGATGATCCTGATAAGCGAACGCCTTAACAGGCTTCATCATCAGTACATTCTGGTTCTCAGATACTGGATCGGTCGGCTTTTGATCCTCATCCATCGGAACCAGTCGGTCAGCGTCTTTAACCCCCAAAACGTCCAACATTTGCCGGTGCAGCAGCGGCATGTTGTACAACTGAGGCGACTGCTGGGCCAATTGGAACACTGCTTGGTACTGAACAATCTTCTGCGCCATGGTGGCCGCGTTCGGATCGCTCACAGGAATCACATCTACGTCGTCATAGTCAGACTTTTTGGCTGACCGATTCCCGGCATTCGGCTCGTAGGTGTAATCCTCTGGGGTGTAATCCCTAATGATGTCTCGCAAAAGCACAAGCTCTTGCTTCATCGAGTAATGGATCCTTGCTTGTACAGCACTCATCGTTTTGAGCGTGCGCTCAAGGATGGCCAGAGTGGTACCAACCGGAGCCTGGGAGGACATATCACTGATCTGAAGGTCGGCCGTATTGGCGAATCGGCGACCCTCTTCAATGATCTTGTCCATCAGCCCAGCCAAAGTCTGGCTCGGCTCCTTATATGGAAGCGGCAGCAAGTTGTCCTTGATCGTCCCCGAAGGAACGTCAACATCTCGCCACTCACCGGGGCTAATCGGGGTGTCATCCCCCTTGACCCTCATGCCCCTTGCCTTAAACCCGCCGGGAAGATTGCTCAGCGTGCCGGCATCAACCAACTGACGCAGCAGTGAGGTGCCGCTCTTTGCGTAGGCGCCGATCAGGTGGATCAGGCCAAAGCAATAAAAGCCAAATCCGGGGATGTAGCCGTAGTGAACCAAGTGTGCGCGCTTGGTATACGTGTCATCGTCAGGTTGCCAGTTACGGCGAATCGCTAAAACCTTTGAAGATCCTTTCTCAATCGTAACGATGTAAGGCAGCTTCAGGCCGTCTTCATCTTCATAGCCAGGGAGATCTAGCTCGACATGCATCTCCAAGAGCTTGTAACGGTCATCCGAAGTCGCTCGGAACCCAAGCCGCTCGGCGATCTTTTGCTCGACCTCATCTAGGACATTATTGGGTTCGCCAAGGTCGATATCTCGGTAAAACCCAGCAATCTGGAGCCGGCGAAGATCGTTCTCGGTCTTGCGCATGACATGCGTGACCCGCGGGGAGGAGGCCAGATCGCTCGCTCCGTAGGGAACAACGACATCCTCGGCAGGCACGTACATCGAAACCTGACGCTGCATCGTCGGGTCGTAGTACACCTTCTTAAAAGCGTTACCAGCAAGCCCCAGGCCCCACAACATGCGCTCATGCTCGGGCCGGTACTCGGTCATCACATCAGTGAGCTGGTGGTTCATATCCTCACGAACCCGCTCGGCAGCGTCTTTCTTGGCCGGAGTCTCCTTGCCAATGACTTTAGTCTTCACCGGACCGGCCGCGGGGAAGATGCTCATCATCGTTTCGGCTTGGAACTTAACCAACGCCTCTGAGAGCATGGGGTGAAACACACCGCAGGCACCCTCCCACGGCTCAGTCCTCTCCTCAATCTTTAGACCAAGCAGCTCTAGACCGTCCACATACGTCTGGATCCAGTCCTTACGGCTAGACAAATCGTCTGCGTAATCACTTAAAAGCTCATTGGCAATCGAATCCAGATCCCCCTCATCCATCTCTTCAGCGAGGTTGGAGTCGAAATCGCTCTCAATGTCGTCAGGCGTCAGGACAATTTCTAAATCGCCCATGCCAATACTTACCGAGTCGGGATTCTCGATCTCGATCTCAATCGGTTCGGCCGCAATACCGTCTGGGGACAAAATCTTATCAATGCTCATATCTAACCTTTTTGTTAATAATATGCCCGCTTTTGCCTATAGACAGGCTCGTCATCTTCATCTGATGCCAAACGAATAAACCCGCCCTTGCGATAACGCAGCAACGCCTGGGTCATGGAGTCAACAAGGTCATCATGATCCCCCGCGGGGAACGCCGCAACCTCTTCTATCAACTCTTCTGCCCAATGAGTATTAGGAACCCAAACCATGCCGGATGCAAATATATCGGCCACGGCATTTAATCTCGCGATCTTATCGTTGCCTTTAGTTGGAGTAAACTCCTGCACTGGAATACCCATTGCCCGCAATTCAAATATCAATGGCGAACCAGCGGCTTTAGCTTCAACAATTAAACTATCTACTTCCCACTCTTTAAACTCTTGATAAGCGCGCTGTTTTAGTTCGGGAAACTCCATGCGCTTTTTAAAAGCATTCAAGAGAATAATATTATTCTGCGGCCGACCAGAATCATCTGTGGAATTAAATACACCCCACGTAGTACAAGCCGAATAGTCAGCGCGTTCGCTTTTTAAAAACGCAGTATCCCAAGACTGAATAATAAATTCACACGGGGGAGGTCTATCCTCCTCCCATATCTTCCACCACTCGCGCTTAACAATAGCGCCGCCTTCAGAGGTGGGATCTTGTTGATACTGGGCCTGCCATTTGGAATTGGGAAGCTCAACCCGTAGGGCATCCAGCTCCTCATAAGACCAAAACTCGGGCCATAGGGGTTTGTTTGAGGGCAGGATCGCAGGAAACTCGATCAGCTCCCACTCATCTCCACCTCGTTGCGATGAATCTTTAAGTACCCGTCCAGTCAAATCACGCTTTGACCAGCGCGTCATCACAACAACAATCGCCCCTCCAGGCTGCAAACGCTGCCGCGGACCGGACGTATACCACTCATAAACAGAATCAAAGACCGTCGGATCAGACTCGGCTAACTTAGCCTCTTGCTCTGAATGCGGGTCATCAATAATCAAAAGGTCAGCACCCTTACCAGTGACAGTACCCCCAACGCCAATAGCGAAATACTCGCCATTAGAATTAGTAGACCACCGCCCTGCCGCCTTTGAATCATGACGCAGAGCCACATTAGGAAAGACCTTGGAGTAAAGCTCCCCATCAACCAAGTTTCTAACCTTACGGCCGAAACCAACAGCCAGTTCCGCTGTATTAGAAGATTGAATAATCTTTTTATGGGGAAACTTTCCTAAAAACCACGCCGGCAATAAGTACGAGGCAAACTCCGACTTCGTATGCCGCGGAGGCATATTGATAATCAGCCTCTTTAACTCACCCTTAGCAACCCTTTCAAAAGCCTTCGCCATGATTTCATGGTGTCGGCCCCCGATAAAGTTCGGCCACATAGTCTTCACAAAATCCATGAAGTGCTGCTGGCCACGCTCCCGCCGCAAAGCCTCTCCGTACTCCTGGGCAATGATCGCCAGATGCTCCTTCTGCCCATCAGGCAAACGCTCAATGACCGTACTCAACTGAGCATCAGTCATATTCGCCAGCAACTCCAGCAGCTCATCCTTCATCAGATGATGTCTCTAACCTTCAAGTACGACGGCCGAATGGTACGCGATTTCTTAGGCGTCCCCTTACATATTCCTAACTCCACCAACGCCCACATCTTCCTAGATACATTCCCCCGTCCCTTTTCCCCAGTAACAAACATCACATCGTCCACAGAAGGACCGAAGCCAAACTTCTTCCACCACTCATCAATCACTACGTAAATCTCTCTTTGCGCGGGCGTCATGTTACTTGCCTGTGGATAACTCTGTGGATAACCCTGTGGATAAGCATCAGTAACACATGTTACTGATGGAATTGAGTAACGCGGATTTCAGAAATTTATACCCCCTCCCCCTCTGCGTTTGGAAAAGGGATGGGGGGTGGTTCGTCAGGAAGGATGGATCGGATGTCTGGATTGCTAAGCAAGGTGGGGGCACAGGCACGCGGCCGATCCAGGGGGGTGCCCGTGCCGGCCCCATCGCCCGCGGCGCTCGCAACGCCCTGGGCAGTACCGTCGCCCTGGTGCGCATCGCCCTGCACATTACATAGCACGCGCGCCAGCTGCGGCACGCGCAGCCCGGCTAGCGATACGCTGTACCCTGGCCCCTCGACGCTCGGACCCTGGCCCGTGGCGGGCGGGGTAGGGTTGGTCGCACCTAGGCTAGGCTGGGTTACAGCTGCATCCGTTGCGCCCGCTCTGAGCGCTGAACGTAGACTGTCGAGCAGCTGCGTGCGTGCCTGCCCTGCATCGGTCGTCTTGATCACTTCGCGCCGTTCAGTAAAGGCCGCGACTTCCGTTACTTTGCCGAGCAGCTCCAGCGCACGCAGTCGCTGGGCCGGTTGGACGTCGGGATTGATGGCATGCTCCGTCAGCTGTTGGATGACCAGGGCACGTAGGGCGGCAGGGGATGAATGCCTCGCCGCCTCCTGAGCCAGCACCAGGGCGTCGATCTGCGCCTGCACTGCGCCGCTCTTCGCCAGCTCCTGGCCGCGCCGGCTCTGTGTCTCCGGTTTGGCCACACTGTGTGGCACCGCATCCCGGTATGCGGCCGCCTTGCTCTTGCCCATGGCGACACTCTCAGCGAACCTTCGCTCCCTGGGCGTGAGCTTCGTTTGCTTCGCCCCTTGCACCCCTAGCAGCAAAGTATCCATGGGAACGGATGCGAGTGCTTCCCTCGTTTGTTTCCGTGTCAGCTTCATCGCGGGTACGTAATGGGTATGTGAATAAGTGTGAATTCTACCCGCACTTTTGCGCTTCGCGCTATTTTCGGAACGCATGAACGCTTGACATGCAACCCCCATGCGCCCATGCTGGTAGCGCAGCACCCCGAAACGAACACACACAGAGGCACACATGGCACAGAGCAAAGCATTCACCACCGCGTGCTGGAAGGTACGCGACGCCTTGGCGGCTATCGAATCGACCGACTTCGCGATTTACTCAGAACAGATCATCGACACTTTCCGCGCAGCAAAAGCCCCGAAGGGCTATTCGGTCGGCGACCTGTTCATCGAACTGGACACCCGCCCTGGGCGGTATGACTTCACCAACGCCCCCAGCTGGTTCAGCAAGCTGCGCACTGTGCGCAACACGCCACACGCCGGAACCCGCCTCTTCGCTACCTGGAGCAACTCATGATCATCGAACCCGACGACCTGTTTAGATTCTGGACACCCGACGCCGTAGCCGAGTGTCTGTCCGTCTCCGATGAAACCTACCGTGCCCTATGGCACATAGTCGCCAACGCGCCCCCTCGTGAGTTTTGCGAGACACCCGACGCACAATGGGACCGTTACGCGCTCATTCGGACCTGGGATCAACTCGACGCTACCGCCCAGGCCGACTGCAACCGCGCAGCCGCTAAGCACATGGAAAGCATCCGTGCTGCCGACGCTTACAACCTCAACACGGAGAATTGACCAATGTGGTACTACGACATTTCACCCGACGCCACCCGCGCCGCCATTGTTGAACGCGACGGATCAACCGTTGCCGACGTATCCGCGCCCGCTCACACCACGGCAGAAACCAATTTCGCCGATACCCTGGCCATGATGGCCGCAGCACCTACCATGCTGGCCGCGCTTCGCGCTCTGACCGACGCCATGGCGACCGTGGCGCGGCCGGTAGAGAATTGGCCCGAGTACTCGCAGGCGCTCCGGGCAATCGCCCGCGCTACGCAACCGCTCACGCTCGATTATGTTCAAGACTCCGGCCACGGTTGGATCGGGGTCGACTATGACATGCTCGACCGGCTCGGGATCGCGAGTGAGATCACCGAGTACTCATACCGTGGGCCGGATCGCGCATGGCTCGAGGAAGACTGCGACGCCGGCGTCTTGATGCGCGCCTTGTCATGCGCGGGCATCGAGTACCGAATCAAAGAAAACCACATGCACGCAATGTGGATTCGCAGCCTGCCCCGCTGGAGTAAAGCATGATTTACGTCATTACCTACACCAACCGACGCGGCCATGTCGGATTTTTGGGTGGCGGCCGGTTCACCACGAAATCGGAAGCGGAGCGCACCCTGACCGACTTGCGAGAATGGGCAGAGGAAGCGGGCCGGTCGAATCTCACAGTCCGCCGGTTTAAGAACATGACCGAAGCCTGCAATTGGCGCGATGCCAACCAAGCCTAGTACGCGAAACCCCTACGGGGGTCTGCTGGCAGCACCAGCACTGATGAGCAACGCCGGCCCGCTACCGGTTCACCATGGGACAAGACCATGATTGGCATCGAAACCAAAGTTATTCCCGCGTCGAACACGCGCCCGCGCCGTATTTGTGCGTTCACCTGCAACGGGCACCGCATCATCCGAGCGTATGACTCGGACGCACAGTCCGACGTCCTGGCACATTTTGCGGTCGCCCAGGCACTGATCGCCGAACAATTCGATCATCCGCTGCCCTATCAGACCATGGCCTATGGCGGCACGAAGCTCGGGTACTTTTTCTGCTGGCCTCAATCGACGGTCGGAGCCTGACCATGCTCACACTCACCCAGGCCGGCATCGACCGGCTCACACTTGACACCTACGACGGGTGCGAGCCTCCCGTTTTCGTTTACTGGAACCTGCGCCGCGCCTGCTGGTCCCTGCGCGCAATGCGTGGACACAATGCCGGCCGCGTCATCGCTCACGCATCCCTGCTGACCCTGGCCGCCGTCGCGCCTAAAGTGTCGGCCGCCGGTCGCGAGCGAGTGCGCCGCGAGAATCGCAAGAATGTGCACGCCGGACTAATCGGGGTCGTTGACCTGCGCGATTCTGTCGGGATGACGCTCGACCTGCCAACTTGCGATGCCCGCATCACATATGACCCATATATGCATGACGGGTTTGTTTATTCAGACGGTCGACCGTTTAGGGCTGCACGATACGCAGTGCTGCAAACGATCAACAATCGCGCCCGCGTGCGCGTGAGCCAGGAGTAACACCCATGCTGTACCACTACGTCGAGCGGTCATCGAACCGCAAAACCGGCCCGATCCCGGTGGTCTACTCTGAGCGCAGCACCTGCCCGCCGTCCTGCCCGCACTACCGGTCAGACTGTTACGCGGAGGATTTTTATACGCGCCTCGCCTGGGACAAGGTAGCCCAACGCGGCGCCGAGCTGGCAATGCTTTGCGAGCGGGTCGCAGCGTTACCCGACAATCAATTGTGGCGCTTCAATATCGCGGGCGACCTCCCCGGCGAAGGTGAGGCGGTCGATCCCGTGGCCCTGGGGCATATCGTCTGGGCAAACAGGGGCAAGCGTGGCTTCACATACACGCACAAGAAAAGCCCCGACGCGATCAAATGGGCAAAGCATGCGACCGACTGGGGTTTTACGGTCAATCTGTCGGCGGATGATGCCGGCGAAGCTGACGCACTGGCCGCTCATGGGCTGCCCGTCGTTTGCATTGTGCCGACCGATAGCCCGGAGAAAAGCGCCACGCCTGGGGGCCGGCGAATTGTCGTCTGCCCCGCTCAGACACGGGAGGACGTTACATGCGCGACCTGCGGGCTATGCGCCAGGGCGGATCGCTCCGTGATCATCGGATTCCGTGCCCACGGCACCCGTGCAAAGCTTGCAGACGCCCGCGCCCGGCGGGTCATCCCCATCACCGTGCAGTGATAGGGTCGCACGTACAGGGCCGCGTGCGGTTCTGTGCGGGCAATCCTGCCCACCTGGAGAACATTATGCAATTCATCAGTAACGCTTTTTCGCTCGGCATGGTGCCCAGGCACTTGCTGCGTACAGTGCGGGTGACCCCGTGCGAGCGCCCCGAGCTGTCAGGGTTGTGGTCTGTTGTCGGCCATGCCGACACCGCGCAGGTTCTCGGTGTCCCGTTCAATCGGGCAAGCGTCACCCTGCAAGCGGGTGATGTTCTGTACGTCGCGCAATTGCGCGGCGGCCGCCTGCCCGAGGGATCAACAACCCTGCCCGAGGGATTCGGGTTTGATTGGTGCCGGGTCGAGGTCGCGGGGGTTATCTCGCAGGCCGAGGCTCTGCTGGCGAGCCTGTAACCCCATCACCTGGGAGAACATCATGCCATTCGCAGCACGTTACCCTGGTCAGTGCGCCCGCACTGGCACCCCTATCAAAATAGGCGACCCGATTGTATCGGTCGGTCGCAACCGTTACGCGCACGCCACGCTAAGCACGCCAGCGACACGCGACGATGATCGGTACATCTCCCATATTTGGCGCTTGTCGTCCGGCAAAGAGCTGTACCGGAACAAGGCCGGCCGATGCGAAGACGCGCCATGCTGCGGGTGCTGCAATGTCTAGCATCGACTACACCGTGACCGACGGCCAGCTCGTCGTCATGCACCATGGCCGACCGGAAGGGGCATGGGTTTTGCCCGATTCCGATGGGGTTGGCGTGCTGACTGTCGAGCTGGAAGACCTGACCGGATTCGGATACGTCGACATTGTTCAACTGTCCGACGGCCGGCATGCGGTCATCGATAACACTTCTGCAACCCTGTATCGGTCTGCTGCGGATTCCTTTTCCGACCATAACCCCTGGCCCCTGGAGGCATTATGAGCATAGTCGCGCACCCTGGCGGAGGTTTTTCCGTCACCGGCCCCGAATCAATCGCCCTGTACCGTCTGATTGTCCTGCGGCAGGCCCTGAGCCTGTACGCAAAGACCGGGATGCGCCCGTCCCGCAGCGTCACCCCGACCTATATGCTTCAGATGGCCGAGGAGGTTACGGGCAAAAAGTACAAGCGGGGGCAGCACGCCCAGGCGGCCGAAGACATGAATGCGGTCATCGACGCCCGGAGGCCCGCATGACTCACGATGCTAGCGCCCTGGTCGAGCGCGCCCGGAAGTTATACGAGAGTGACGCGCTTGAAATCGACGACAACTCGCGCATCAGCGTGACCGAAAACGGGTACTGGGTCCAGGCATGGGTCTGGGTGCCCGGCGCGCCCGAGAGCGACGGCAATTCAGACAGCAACGAGGATTCAAAGCGCCACGGAGGCGCATGGTAAGGGTTCACGTACAGCCCCTGTACGCGGGGGTTGTGCGGGCAATCTTGCCCCATAGGAGAAGACAATGTACGAAGAGGATATTGCCCTGTGGAAGGGTCTGCTGTTAGGTGCCGGCCTGGGGCTGGCGTTCTGGCTTGTTGTTGTGTTCCTTTTCACCCTTTGAGGTAGTCATGGATCCTTTTACAGTCACCATCGTGGACGAAGAGCTGACCGTTTACTTTAAAACGACCGACGTTCAGCGGACATGGAAACAACACGGCTGGGTGCCGCCCAGCGAGACACCTGAGTTCTTGGCAAAATGGGAGTACTTTCGGAAGCTTGACACCGAGCGGAGGAGTGTTTGAACAACCTGAAGATGTACGGGGGGCGTGTCCCCCTTTTGACGGGACACCCCGATAACCCGATCCTGCTGGTCGACTTCCCGTCGTTTGAGGAGTTCAGCAAACTCTATGGGCATCGGGTTTCAATCGGTAGCCGCATTCGGTACTACGAGCTGCTCTCGGCTCGCGTAAAAGGGGCCACCCTGGAGGATGCCGGCCAGCTCGCAGGCGTCACTCGCGAGAGGGTTCGGCAGATCGAGGCGAAGTTCCTGCGCCTGATGCGCCGGTCACGACTGGCTTCAATGAAGCCATCGCTTTGAAAAGGCCGACTCGGAGATGGTAATCATTGAAGTCTTCGCCCACTGTCTCCGAGAGCCAATGAGGTTTGCCGGTCTGTTCAGCCGCGAGTTTCCCGGTATGGTTCGGATCGTTGTCTGCCACGACGATCCCCCCTTGGACGTTGCCCGCTACGTTCTTCAGGTTCCCTGCGGAGAAACAGACGTAGATCGTGGCCTTGATTTTCATGGCCTGCATGACGGCGCGGATGCTCAGCCCTGTCGCATAGCCCTCGCAGAAAACGGGTACACCCCGTGCGTCAATCACGAACGCTGCGCCCTTGGTCGTCTGTCCTTGCAGGAACTTCTTGTCCCCTTCGTTACTGATGAGCTGGCACCCGGCCAGCCGCGACCCGAGTCTCATTGGGATGACTAGCAGACCGTTGTAGATTTGCCCGACCTCATCCTTGAATCCCTTCTTTTCGAGATAGGGATGCGTCCCAGGCACTGAGTGGGCAAGGATGTAGGCGGCCTTCTCCGCGGCTCTCTTTGCTGCCTCGATCCGCTCCCTGTCGATGGTCTGAATGATGCGTTGAACCCCAGGCGCACGCTCTTCATCGCTGCGCCACATCTCAGGGCTTGTCATGGTTGCCCAGTTCTGCACCCAGCCGACGTCCCCCAGGTACTTGTACCTGCCGTTCCTTTTGCGAGGATGATCTTCTGTCGGGACGGCCATCCACTTACCTACAACCACTGAAGTCATGCGCAAACCATGCAAACGGGCAAAGTCTTCAAAACGCATCAAAACCCCCTCGAAACGGCCAAAAACATGCAAAAACTGGCCAAATAATTACTTATTGCCGCTTTTGGCGAATTACTTATTGCCGCTTTTTATCCGGCCCCAATGCGGTTCCGGGCCTTCGCCCAGGCAATGTTTCGCGAGCGAATCCAATTGGCAGTGACCAGCGTGTATGGCTGCGGAGTCTCCTGCAAACCCCTTGGCCACACTCCAAACTTCTCACGGTACTTATGCGCCGCCCAGTTCAGGTTGTACCCGCGCTCCTTGGCAAAGAACAGCAGCTCAGAGTAAAAGTCCTGCTTGTTCAGCTTGTTCTTGTTTGTTGTCAGCTCCTGCATCTCGCCGGCAACAGACTCGACCTGACTCTTACGCTGGCGCACATGGCCGCATGACGGGCAACTCTGCGCACCCTTTGGCCAGAGAAAACCGCAGCTCGGGCACTTGGACTCGGACTTGACTAGGTCGGTAGGCTCTTTCTTCGCCTTCTCGATCTTCTGATCAAGCTCCTGGACGCCGCCCTCGTACAGGTCATCCCAGTCTTCCATGAAACGGAGATAGTTTCCCCCATGATCCAGCCATACGGCAAACTGCTTGGATGGGTGAGGACGCATGACGCGCCCCATCTGCTGGACATGACTCGACAGGGACTTAGAGAACGGACGGGCTGATACGCCGATCTTTACGTCCGCAACGTCAAAGCCGCGGGTCAGAATGTCAGTAGCGATCAGGCCATGGATTGTCGTATCCGGCTTGGCGAATTCCTCAATCGCATCCCGCTTGAACTGATCGTCGTCCTTGTAACTGATCGACACAAAGTTGTACCCCTTGCGGGCAAACTGCTCGACCAGATCGGCGCCATGAGCCACGCCAGCACAGAACACAATCGTCTTCTCCGGCTTGCCGTAAATCTCATGCGTCTTCTTGATCCACTCTTCGACAATGTCACCCGTGATCTTCATGCCGCGCTCTTGAACAACATCCGGCGACCACTCCCCGGCGATCTTCCTCGCCCCAGACATGTCGATCTCTTTGGCTATGTACACCTTGAGCGGTGTCAGCCAGTTGTTCTTGACCAGCCACTCATTGGTCGCTCCGCAGACAACGTGCTTATAAACGTCGCCCAGGCCCTTCGTAAACGGCGTGGCAGTCAGACCAACGACTTTGATCTCGGGATGCTTCTTGATGAACTCGATGGTCTGCTTGCGAGCGATATGGCACTCATCGATGATCAGCAGATCGACCTCGGGGAACTTGTCCCTGCGCTCAAGAGTCTGTGCGCTGCACACCTGGAGCCGCTCTTTCGGGTCGAACTTCCAATGGCCGGACTGGAAGACGCCATGGCTCAGGTGATACTTTGAAAGCCTCATGCTGGTCTGATCCACCAGCACAAGCCTGTCCAAGACCATGGCGGCCTTCTTGTACTTGTCCTTGACCGCGGCCATCAACGCAATGGCCACCTCGGTCTTCCCAAAGCCAGTCGGGGCGTACAAAAGCTGAGCCTGATGGCCCAGCCTGAAGCCCTCCCGCAGGGCTTCAATCACCTTGGTTTGGTGTTCTCTCAACTGAAGTTCCATAGTTCCTCCTTTTTGGACAGGTTGGACAGGATGTAAGGTGTTTTACCTATTTCTCGTATGAGAGATTTAATATTTTGGACTTTGCCCAAAAAAGCGAAAATCCTGTCCAACCTGTCCAAAGTTACCCCTCCAGCTTCTTGATCTTTGCCTGCAAGACTTTCACAGTGCCCATCAGCTCAGCATTGCGAGCCTGGAACATGTCCCGAGAGTCTCTCAGGGCGGCATTGTCGATCTCCAGCAGGCGCACATGCTCGCGCAGCTCGTTGATCGTATCCTGCACATCGATCTTCTCGATCTCGCTGGCATCCCACTGCCCAACCGCAACGGCGTCCCGCAGCTTTTGATTCTCGGCGACCAGCTCGTTGATCGTGTCGGCCAGCTCATTAGATTCTTGAACCGGCTCATGCTCTTCGATCTGCTCTTCTTTGGCTGGCTTGGCTTGCTTCCGCGACAAGCTCTCCGTCTTAACCTCGTAGCTTTTGCCGGCGTTCTTGATAACCTTCGCGACCGGCTCAGCGATCTGCAAACTCGCTTTGATGCGCCCGACCGTCATCTTTGACAGGCCAACGTGCCTAGCAATTGCAGCGTTAGTCCAGTCCTTTGAAAGAGGATGCTCAAACATCCTCAGTACGATGGCTTTGTTGTCCTCTGGCGTAGTCGGCAAGCCGCGCTTCGCATTCGCCCCAAAAGAGAAAAGCTGGGCATCCTGGACCGTCCCAGTACGAACATCTGCACCGATGACAGAAAGCCATGCCATCTTCGCTGCGTGCCAGCGGTGGAAGCCATCCGCTAACCAATAGTGACTGCCGTCGTGGAAAACAATAATGGGGGGGAAGTCGTCGCCCTCCTCCATATGCTCAGCGTACTGAGCAACCTTGGCAGTGTTCAGCTCGACGCGGGCTTGAGTCTCCCCGTCTAGACGGATCTTCGTTAGTTCGATGTTCATAGTTCCTCCAGTAACAGTGTTACTCATGATATCACCAGTCGAGTACGTTGTCAGTCATGTCATGACACATCAGGCTCTAAAATCTCCAAGGGGTGGACTCGGGCCCTTCCCCGACCCAGACCTGACCACACGGGCCAGATCCCAGTCAACCTTGGAGGCAGCGATTCGTTCATCGGCGGGCTTGGTACGGCCACCCTTGGTCCCACCGACTACCCTGGTCCCTCACTGACAGGCCAGGACGCTACTGCCGGGGTGTCGAGCAGAGCGTGTCTTTTCTTCCGAGCCACCGATTCAAGTGCGCTGCTAACGGGCGGAGTCCGGTTGGCACAGAAACAAAAAAGCCGCTAAGTCAGACCCCGGTGGAAGAACACTCTCTTTCGAGAATGCCACCCCTCTCGGGGTCGGGATCTGGCTAAGCGGCTCTTTTGGCTTCCACGCCAACGGCACCATTGGATCACGGCGCTGCGTCTGCGTCAAGCGAAAAAAAACCCCCGGAGGTGGGGGTTAAATCTCTCAGGAGAGGAGAGAGGAGACAGAAGAATCATACCAGCTTCTTGATCGTATCGTCCAGCACTGATAGCTCAGTCTTCTTGGTGATCGACCACATATGGCGGCGGCCATGGATCCCATTGTGGCTACCCTGGTGGCAGTCCTTACAGAGCGGGATGCACAGCCGGTGGAGTCCCTGCTCGATGTGATGAGCATCTGATGGCCCTGCTTGGCCGCAGACCCCGCACGGCAAAGACTTCACCGCGGCCAGATGCTCGCGATCCGCGGCGGTCAGATTCTTGCTGTTCAAAACTCGATCCTGTAGGCGAACACGATCACTCCCCCGGCAATGGTTGCCAAGGCATCCCGCGGGTCAGGAGTGTGCTTGTTTCGATGTTTACTGTCGTAAATCTCTTTCGCAACCGCGGCTGTTATGGCTACCATGAGAGCTGTTTCGGGTTTCTCTAACGGGTTCGCCGCCAGTGCCATGCCAACTAACAGATGCAGGATCTTATCCATCTTTCTTCTCGGACTTGTCTTTGGAGTCCTTTACATCACGGTCTGGCTTTTTGTCATCGTCGGAATATTTATACTCGTACTTCCTTAAGCTTATCTTGGGCGGCATATCGATATGATCGCCGACCCATCCTTCTCAGTCAATTTACCGTTCGTTCCACTCCCGCGGAGCCATCATGCTGTACTTGCTCCTCGCATCCAAATCGATCTGCGACACAATCTTCTTAAAATCTCGACACGGTTTGCACTTGTCGCACTTACGTTCGCACTGTTTGAAGATTGTGCACTTAACACTTTCGGGTGATGGCCGCGGGTCTTGTTGGAACATTTCTTATCTTAGTACTTTGTTGAACATCCACGCCGCAGCGGGATCGGTCTTGAGTTTAGGGGGCAGGGGGATTTCCCCTACTGCTTTATAAATATACCGATTGCCCGCAGTTCTGCCGACACGGGCAACAACTCGCCTTTCTACTAACTTCTCCATTGCAAGCCGCACCTTATCGCGCGGTAGGTGAAGCTTCGCAGCCGCTGCATCAATCGAAAGTTCTTCTTTAGCGACCATCTCAAGGACGATCTGCCGCAGGGGCTTGGGTTTGCCTAGTCGTTTGCTGTATGTCATAGCGATTCGTTACTCCACTCCATTTTGTAAATTCCATCTTGATTTGTCGTGGAAAAGTTCAAGTGCTTTCCTGCCTTCTGGCGTTAATTGGTTAGCATCAATCAGACCGCGGCGCACCAATGACCAATAGGTCCCGCCGGCCCCTCGTTTGCCACTGAAAATAGCCCCCCATTCGCAACCGTTCTCAAGTGTTTGCAACATAAAGGCCTGGGCAGGGGATAGCCTCATTCCTTCCCGGTTTTAATAGGCACGTTACTCCACTCCACTTTGTAGATCCCGCCATCCAGCCCAAAGTCCACGCGCAGGTTGCACTCTTTGAAAACGGGATGGATGGGGTGCCCAAGGTTGTGGGATAGGGGAGTAACTCTGTAGTAATTACTCTGAAGGATCTTGTGCTGATCCTCGGGCGGAAGGACCGGGCCGGTGTACACGGGGGGGTTAGTTGCCGGGCCTTTCATCCCCTTCCCCTTGCGCGAATCATCACCGCAGCGGCAAGCGTCCCGTGTCCTTCAATGCCTGTTTGCTCCACAACATTTGCACACGCCTCACGTTCAGCAGCGGCGACAAGATTAGCGAAGTGATACCGGGTAAATTGCTCGCCGGCTTTTATAGATTCGGTCAGTGCTTGTTGCCATAGCGTGTCAATGTCGTCGCGGTTCATTGTTCTTCCATCCAATCTGACTTTTGTTGCCGCTCTAGCATTTTCTGCAAATCTCTTTCCAGTATTGATAATAGCTTTGCGTAGGTTATCGGCGTATTCACTCATCCCTCTTCCCTTTTCTTTCGCGGCTGTGTGATCGAAAACCTAACGTCGTGCATTACGAATGAATCTATACCGCGCATGTGCTTGTTGATGTCGATATCGACTCCTTCTTTAAGTCGCCGCTTGTGTGCTTTGACCCAATGCAATATAGGACGCAACCTCCCAGAGTTAGTGAGGGGAACCGACCGGGCATAGAACAAACTTTTTATGTATTCCTCATCAATTGAGAACATGGCCCTTGCGGGATAATTTTCCCAAAACTCTTCCGTTGCTTGCACTTCCCAAAAGTAACGCCTGTCGTTATGTAGGCCAACCACATAGGAAAGGAGCAGGGCGGGGTACATGGACGGTACGCCGTTAAGCGAACACCCAACACAAGTGCCATCAGGAAAGATACCTGCAAAAGCCGGTTGAACTATAGTTTCCATCTCGCCTTTGGAATCTGCTACAACAGACTTAGAAAGGGATTCATAACCAAGATACATACCAACTCTAAAAACATGACTAACACCTGAAAGCGCCCTGTGTTTCTTTGCAAAACCAGCCTGTACTTTTTGCGCGTATACCGCGCTTGCATATATCCCCCGAGCAGGACTAGGCATGTGGACTACTGCGTTATACGGTATCTCGTCGTTCACCGTATCTATTTGGCCCAAAAGCGTAATCCGATCTTTCCAAGGAAACCGAACCCCGTAGTCCACTAGCGGCGCGTAATCTTCTATCCTCAAAGTCTTAGTATTAGTTGCTGATCTTTGGTGATTGTTCATTACCAATAACATGGCCTTCGTGGCAGAGTCAGCTATTTCCTCGTCATCCAAAACAAAACTACTGGCGCGAATAAACTTCTGTTGGGGGGTGTGTTTTACGACTGACGAAGAATTTATAAATTTCAAAAGGTTCATTTTGCCCACCCCTTCGCCTTGGCAAGCTCACGACAAGCGCACGCATAATGCGCCGGCCCCCAGCTCCAGCATCCCTCTGCATGAGTGAACTGCCTGTGCTTTGATAGCGCATCGGTATATGTCGCATATGCCTGTTCCTTACCCAGCGCATCACGTAGCTGCTCCATGAGATCCCAAACCGGGCGCCACTGAGCGCAGTCCGGGCACCCTGGCTCTTTGCAGTCTGCATCTAGGTCTGCGGTCATGGACTCCAAAACCTCAAGAATCCTTTCCATTTCGGTCTTGCTCATCTGTTGCTCCGCATTCTCTTATCCTCCAGTAAGTTTTACCGCCTGACTTGTAAGTAACAGTCACAAGCTTACGATCCCACAAATTATGCAGTGCGCGGGCAATGTTGCTTCGTCCGACTCCGACTTCATCGCACACTTGCTGAACGGTTTGTGTTCCGTTCTTTTCCAGCACTCGCAAGATCAAAATCTTGGTTGGGTCTAAGTTAGAACGGCGCGGGTTCATAGTCGGCGGTATCGACACTCTTCTTCTTGTGCTTCTTCAGCTCGCTGACCGGAACAACCTCTTGAGCTGGGAACGGGAAGCCATTTGAAGAAGGGAAGCGAACCACTGCATAGCCCGCTGTGCCAACAACATCCACAACACCGTGCCGGCCGTTATGCGTGACCCACATCCCCGGAGTCATGCCTGATCCTTGGTTTGATAAGGAATGCCGTTGTTCTCTTTCAGCAGCTCGATGTTTGCCTTCATGAGCCTAAGCTCAGTGATTGCGCGAACAGCCTCGACTGAAGCCTGATCCCAATCTTTCCTGATCATCAACTCTTCCATGCTTTTGACTAACTGTTTAATGGAAATTATTTGTTCCGAATAATCGATCACCGCCATGGCCGCTCCATAAACTCAAACACCTCTAGGTCAAGTTGCTCGTTTTCCGACAAGGTCATATGACGCTCCAACCATTTTGCTGGACGGCCTCGGCGAGTCAGTATCATGTAGTCGCCATGACCGCCTTCTTCTGGGCACCAGTTGTCTGGTGGGCCAGACAAAATTGGCGGGCGATACGGCTCCCAGTCAGTTACTTGAATGATGCACGTGATGCCGCGGATGGTCGTTTCAAATTCACCGATCATTTGGCCAGCCCCATAACTCGATCAGATAGCACGGCACCCATGTCCCTGCCTTTGATCGCAATCATCTGGGCCTCGGGGCATTCGTAGATCACTTGGACCGCGTCCTTGATGCCAGCGTTGTAGCCGGCCACATAGCTTTCGTTGCCAGCCAGGATCATGGTGATGGCGTCCCGAATCAAAGCAGATGCCTTTCGTTCCTTGGCAAACTCCTTGAGCTTTGCGTGCGTATCCTCCGGTAGGTAGAAGGAGTACGGGATCATTTTCTTTTCCACTTTGTAAACTCCATGTTGATTTGCTCCAGCTTGAGGCGGGCATCTTGATTGGTTTTTAGCTCCGCTCTTGAGGGAATCCCCAAGTATTCGCGGAACCATTCAATCGCAAGCCCAACATCGTTGTAAGCAATGTGTCCAAAGTGCGCCAAGAACTTTAAGAACTCAGGATCGTTAGTCAGGATGCCGGCTCTCTTGACTGCCTGAGCGCCGATAAATTCATCCTGCCGATTCATCGGTTCTTCGTGCTGGTTCAGTCGGACCATCACCACCTGATACCGCGCCCCGACCCAATCCCGAAGAAGCTCCTCTGGAATCTCGTCGGGTTGCAGGCAAAGCGTCAAAACGTATCCGGTCTTATCCTGCTTGAGCGCAACTTTGACTGCTTCAAACTGGAGCGTATTCATCTACCACCACCCAAACCAAATGCCTGTGCCATGAACGCAGGCGATTGGAAAAAGAAGCGCCCCCGCAATCAAGAACCCCCAGGCTGACGTTGCCAAACAAACAACGACATGGGTGATCCATGATGCCAAGACCCAAGTAAGAAAGGCGACTGCACCAAAGTTCACGGCGTCCTCCTCAGAAAGGAATTTCTTCATCATCTGCCGGCCTCTGAACAGGCTTGGGTGCGGGCTTGGGCGCGGGCTTGGAGTACGAAGGCTTGGAGTCGTCGCGCACAAACGGGGCTGACGCGCTCAACGAAAAGCGACGGCGGCCATTGCTTTCTGCCTCCCATGAAGACACTGCAATCTTGATCAGGTCATCATTGGACTGGCCAAGCATCTCCTCGATGAAGGACCGATCCAGAAACAAATCGCCTTTGAGGTCGGGGTGATTGGGCGACTTCTTGTAGTCGTTTTGCCAAAGGGTGCCCGTATTGGGCTTAGGTACATAGGTACTCATAGTCACTCCGTAAACTGAGCTTTGGTTCTAGAAAAATCCGCCATCAGGTCTTTGAAGAACACGGGGTCTTTGGCCTTGACAGCGTCAAATAGCTGCTTGTTCTTCTTGAAGATTTGAAGCACATCATCTGCACTCTCGGCCATAACAAGCGTGACCCCGACCGCATCTTTAACCGCCTCAAGCCAGTCGCTTGAATTAGGAGTGATAGATGCTTTGATCTGCCAGCCCCCTTGTTGGCCAACGATCGTTCGTGGCTTGTCTTCCGCCGGCTTAACTTCCTTGGGCTTGGCCTCCTTTGGTTCGCTTGGCTCAGAAATATCAATCGGATCATGCTCAACAATCTCCATGGCGGCCAGCCATAGGTACCGACGCTGATATGACTGCACCGCCCCAAGGTTCTGGATAGGATGCAATCCCTTCAGATTGGCTTCTGCCATGGGGCTGCTGATGGTCACTGCCGATCCGTCTTCCGTGTCGGTGATGGTTAACGTGGCCATCTCCGGCGTGAATGACACGACGCTCGCAAGCTTCAATCGGTGAAAGATCAACATGGTCGCAGGGAGAAAGTCCTGCAACTCAAAGTAGCTGTAATCAGCAAACTTGTTGCGCCCGCTCTTCTTCAGGTCGCGCTGACCCAACGCGACCCGAGCATCCATCAATTTAGCGAGAACTGTCATTTAGCACCTCTACGTTTGTTCTTAACTCCGGGCGGACGGCCACGGCGGCGCACGCCAACAATGCTGGCCGGGGTTTTAACGATGGGCTTGACCGCTACCAGCTCGACTTCCAGCGGCTTGACCTCAACAATCTTCGCCGGCTCTTGAGGTTCTTGCAGCTCGATCAATTTAGACAGGTAATGCTGAGCCTTTTGCAGGTCTTCAATACCGCCCTTGAGCGAATGGCGGCTTACATACTTGACGACGCAGCCTTCCAAGTAGCCCAGGCCGTTGCTGACAATGAAGTCCCACGGCTGAACGGCTTTGGTTTTGTAGTGGTCGCCGCCGATTTGTGTGTCATTTGCTGACATGATTGCTCCTAGATTGATATTCCTGCCATTGTTGGCAGTACGTGTTGACCGAGCAGAAGTTTGCGCAACGTGACCGCTCGCCTGGACGGACTTCAACTTCGTAGTCCTTGCCCAGTTGCTCGGCCATTTGCTTTGCCTCCTCCTCGGTTTGATGCAGCGACTTCGCCCGAACGTTCCCTGCCTTGCGCACCGCGAAGACTGCGGGCTTTTCCCACATCTCTTCTGGTGTGCAATCAGGCAGAGACTCTCCGGTCTCCATCGCAAACTCGCAGGCCGAATGTTTTGAGATGCGGTCCATTACAAACCGCTCCCGCTCTTCCATCGGCCATAACTTGATAGGCAGCTCCTTGATCGGAGCCTCGGGGTAGCCTTCCTTGTTGGCGGCGTCCCGTCTGCTCCAGTCGCGGATGATGGCTACGATGCCAAGATCCTTGACCGGCGTCCCCTTGACCTTCTCGATCAGGTATCCGTAGATGTTGAGCTGATACTCCCACTCAACCTTCTCGTTCATAACCGCCCAGGCACTGGTCGTTTTGTAGTCACGGATGCTGACCGATCCGTCCGGGTGCTTGATCTGAAGGTCAACGGCACCGCTCAAGCGCCAGCCCTCGATCTCGATATGGATGCGCTCCTCGATCAGGTGCGTGTCATCCTTGCCGTGTTCCAAGACGGTGTGAACCGCCGACCCGAACAGGGACCAGACCATATCAGCCACATCTTCTTCAAGATCGGCCTCATGCTTGGCCGTCAAAGCTACAATCTTGGGGCTGTTGATCAGCCCAGTAGCCGAGATATTTGCCCGCCCCTTGCTGTAGGTTGGGCGCTTCAAGACGTTAACTATCGTCTGTGGCAGGTTAAACTTGTTTGTGAGTTTCACTTGCGCTCCTTGGTGCGAGCGTCGATTCTCTACGAACAGATTGCCCATGTCAACAGGTTGTACCCACCCCATCTCATCTGATGTGTAACAAAATGAAACCGATCCAGCTTGTCTTGCCCTGGCCTCCGAGCGTTAACAATTACTGGTTGCAGCGAGGCACGGCTAGGTTCATTGGTGCCAAGGGCAAAGCGTTCCGCAAGGCCGTCGCAGAAGAGTGCGCGGCCCAGGGGATCGTTGCTTTGGAGGGCAGGCTATCGATGCATGTGACCATGTGGCCACCGGATCGACGCCGTCGGGATATCGATAACCCGATGAAGGCTTTGCTAGATGCCTGCGAACATGCCGGGTGCTACGAGGACGATGGGCAGATCGATGAGTTGCACATCGTCCGCCAAGAAGTGTATCGAGGCGGACGGTGCGTGATCATGATCTTGCCTATTCGGTAAGAGCTTCTTGGCGCCTCACGTTTTTAAACGTTTCTACCCGCAGCTCTTTGATTGGTGCCAACAACTCATTGCGTAGTCTTTGCATTTCTACGATTTCTTTCCTGCGCGCTTGCGGAGTCGTGGTTTTGTCCTTCGATTCGCCCAACCTTCTGATCTCTGAATTGATTTCTTTAAGCTCTTCTTCGGTTTCGCTAATGTATTCGTACATGCCATCAATGTCGCCGTGCTTCTCGATGTATTTGTCGGCGGCTTTGTAGTCTTCTCGCTCGATAAGTTTTTTCAGAGTTTCGTGTTTTTCCATGACGATTTCTTTGAAGTCATAGAACAGGTCTTCGTTACCGCGAGGCACTTCCTCTCGCTTGAACGAACCGGTGATGGGCATCTCGCGAGGAGAAGGGGCCGGTCGAGTAGACGCTTCGATGCTGTTGCTAACCCACTGAGCCATAGCGCCAGCCGTTCCGAACAATCCGCGAACAATGTGATCCGCCTCCATCGGGTTCAGAGCGCGCTTACTTGTGCCTGGGATGGCCGTCATGGCACTGAGCTTCTTGCCAAGCTCTGAGGTGCTGGCCACGTATTGTTGCGCTGCCTCTACTCCTTCAACAGACTGAGGAGTGATCTGGCGACCAGTAAAGAAGCTGTGGTTGATCCCTACCTCCAAAAGCGTTTTGACTCCAGCAGGAATCGGCTCAGGCCCAAGCAATGCATCGCGAGCAAACTCTGCCAACGCTCTACGAAGACGCCGCGCATCGTTCTCATTCTTGGTCCCATCTCTGGTGATCTTGTTGTAGATCAGCTCAGGGATGGCCTTGAAGATAAGAGCGGCACTGGTGTTGATCGGCATCACGATCTTGGTGCCAGGGATCATGATGTTGCGCAGCTTAGTTTGATCGTCCAGCTCATCGTACTCAGGATCGCCGCCAGCCAACATGCAATAAAGAATCGTCAAAGTAGACAGCGTAGTCGCGGCAACGGCCAACCGAGCGATTGCTTTCTTGCGGCTCATGCCTTTAAGGCCGCCGCCCTGAAGGCTATTGAGAAGCACATCAGTCGAGTTCATCCAGGCGCCAATAAATGGCACTGTCTTCACCGCGGCTTGGGCAAACCCAGCGGAGCCATGATGCATGAAGTTAATGACATTTGCTGCTTGATACAGCGCCTGGGTTTGATCGCCGGTTTCAGCCATGACGCGCTTGTAGACGCCAACGCGCTGAGCCATATCGGAAGAGTCGCCAATGTGATCCAACGTTTTGATTACCGCTGAATACACGTTGCGATTCATGATCCCCAGGCGCCGCTTGATCTCGGCCTCCGGGGTACGAGCTGGGCTATGGAATCCACCAATACCAGCGGCTTTCAAGATGTCAATCACCGGATCAACGTTGACGCCAGCTTTCTTCATCCCAGGCTGAATAAGGCTAGTCAGGAAGCCTTTCCAAACGCCACCGATCAGAGCGATAGGATTGCGAACGCCAGTCACCAGGGCGGCAGTCGGAGCGTCCTTGAACACCTGCTTCACTTGGAACACGCCAGACAGCGTCACCCCTCGCCGAGTGAAGTTGGCGACCGCGGCCATCGGCGCCCACATTCTGAGGTTGATGTTCTCCATCCCGTAGATCGAGGCAACGACAACCGGATCTTGAATCTGAACAACAACCTTCTTGCCATTCACCATCCAGTTGAACTTGCCCTCTTCTGGATTGACTGACGGATAGACGCGGATCTTTCCTTCTGCGTTACGAACAGCGTACTCAAGCACGATCCTGTTCGATGCAAACTGCCGGATCCCGTTCATCGTCATACGCATAACGTTGCGCGTCATGTTGTCGATGATGTTCTGGATCTCGCGGTTGGTTTCAAACGTCACCAAGTCGCCGGCTTCCAAAGCCATGTTGATGCGGACATCGCCTTGAGGTGTGGCCGTCACCAAGTCTGGGCTAATCCGCTTGCCGTTGACCTTCACCTTAACCACAGAGGTCGGCTGGATCTTGAAGTCCTGTTGACCAGCAGTAGCGATGATATCCACTACATTGCGGGGACGGCCGCTCTTGAACAGTTTCTCCCGGCCAATGTTAACCAGCGACCGAGTCGTTGACTGAACAGCTTGCCCAGCAGAGTGAATGTCCTCGTCGTCATTCATGATCCGATACCAAGGCACATAGTCCTTGATAGCAGACAGAGTTTCATACCGACCTTGAGATATTAGGCCGACCTGACGCCAGACTCTCAGCAGGTTTTGATTGACCGCCGTCCAGTTATCCATAAGCGTGCGCAGCTCAGGATGCTTTTCATCCAGCGCAGCAAACTCATACATCTCCTCTTCGGACATGTTGACTGAGGAGGCGGCCCTGTTGATTGCTTCCAGATCGACCTTCAGATCATCGACTGCTTTCTTGGCCTCGGCAATATCTTCTGGAGGCGCCATCATCGCTTCCATTGCCTCAAGATTTTGCTCGGCTCTCTCTAGCGCATCAGTCCGCTCGCGCAGCTCATCCATGATGCTGATCGAACGCTTGGCCTCCAAATAACCCTGAACAATGTCAGTACCGAGCTGATTCCCAAGGCGCTTCTTGATTGCCGCTTCAGCTTCGTAAACGCCACGCATCCCAAGGTCGCGCTTGACTGCAACAAAGTTACCAAGCGCTGCGTTGTACTCAAGGCCGCCGCTGAAAATCACTTCAACACCAATGTTGCCGCTACGGATCGCGTTGTCGAGTGCAACAGACGACGTAACAATGTCGGCACTTGTGCGCAACTGTCCTTGGTAACGGGCAAAGTCCCGAGACTCTAGACCAGCGCCGTACCAAGAAGTCAGGTTACGTGCATTCAGGAGGGCATCGGTGACATTCCGTTCGGCAGCGGCAGCGGTTTGAATCGGACTTGTGACGGCGTCGGTTACAAAGTCTTTGCCGTTCGTATATGCATTGGTCAGTAAGGTCAGGACCGGAGAGTTGTCCAGCATCGGCGTATGCGGCCGGCTGTACCGCTGCATCAGGTCTTGCTCGTCCTGGGTGTTCATCGACATGCTGCTGGCGCGATCTTGCTCGCTCACATCTCGCGCCTCAACAGCGGCCGCAACGTTTTCGCTTGATTGAATATCAACCAGATTATCTGGACGCCACTTGCCCGCCCGTCGCTGACCGCCATCAAAGTAACGAATCTCTACAGGGATGTATTCAACCCCCTCGGCCAAAGCCGCCATGATTCGATGGTTGCCTTCGCTAATCCATGGCACGCCATCAAACCCAACCTCAATGTATGGAACGTATTCGCCAGACTCTTCAATCGGGAACCGGCCTGTTTCACTGATGATCTTGCGAATAGCAGCAAGGTCTTTTTCGCGGACGTTCTGTTGTTCGCCGCGCTCTCCCTTTACATCGGTAAACCATCTTGTCGGCACGTACACCGGCCCGCTAAAGTACCCAGTAATCGACCCCATGTGCGGGACGCCAAACTGATTTCTGGGTTTCTGCATGGCGTACTTAATCTTGCCATCCAGCCACCCTTCGTTTGGAATGTCTTCTTGAAACTTAGCCGTTGGCTGAATGCTAGGCGCCCCCGTATCCGTCGACATGAAGTATTCTGTGTCGTCTTCATCAGGCGTCAGCACAGGCGGCTGAGCGGTAACGCGATCCATGTACTGCGCAAACGTTTCGTCTGGCAAGTACTTGCGAGCTTTCAGTTGCTGATAGAAACGGCGAAGCTGATTGCCGAGCCTCTTGAAGAACTTCTCAACAGCAGTAACAGGCACCTTGTTGGATACTGCCCAACGTGCTGTTTGGTCGGCGTACCATTCTTCAAACTTACGCCAGTATGGCGGCAGCTCTTCGCCCTTTTGAGTCGGCGCTGCTTTAACTCGTCGCTGCCCTATGGCGCGACCACGCATAGAGTTAATTACTTCTTGTGCGGTCTTGGTTTTGTGAGTATCAAGCCACTTTTGATGCGCGTCTTTTAGAGCCTTCTTGTCTGCTTCGCTGGCTCTTTCATAAACAGTTTTTTGATGAACGTGCCCAAGTTCATGAGCAAGAATCTCAAGCATGAATGTTGGGCTAGTAGACTTGGTGAACAAGATGTAATGACTACCATCTGGCATCAGCCTTGTTGAGCCAAGATCATTTCGGTTTAATGTTCCAGACCCGACCCTTCGGTGCGGACCGGTGTAATCGTTTTTATGAAGCCGAGCGTCTTCGATAGTCGCGATATAGATTGGAACGTCAAGCTTTAGCAGCTTCTTCCACTCGCGAACGATGCCTTCAATCTCAGGGGATACGCTCTCTGAAACAGCAACGCCATCCACAAACTTAATGAATGGGTTAGCCTTGTGTTTTTCCGCGGCGTCTTGCTCGGCCTTCTTTTTGGCCTCAATCATCTCCTGCTTGATGCTTGGGCTAACGCCGGTTCCGGTGTATTTCTCAATATCCTTTATGGAGCGTTGCCTGCCAAACGTAGCAACATAAACAGGGTCGCCGGTTTTATCGTCATAGGCGCGGATTAAAGCGTTGTCGCCTTTTCTCCAAACGATTTCTCCGCCAGTATCCCTGGCGTGACCCGCCGCGTTCTTTTTGTATGCCGCCTCAAGCTCTTTCTCAAACTCTGTTTCTTCTTTGGCTTCCGGCTCCGCCGCCTTCGGCTGCTCGGCAGGAATTGCCTGCAAGTATTTGCCAAACTGGCTACGTTGACTTCCAATGCCGCCGCTGGTGACGTTGATGCTGGCATCTTTGGAGATGACGCCATCTTCTTGCAGTCTTGCAACCGCTGCTCGCATGACCCGTTGGTACTGTTTGCCACCAACGATCAAGACATCTTTAATGCCATCTGGCCAGTCGATACTGTCCATGTCCCTTTGCAAAGTCAGAAGAAACTCTTCCGCTTTTTCTGGGGTCATAACCTGATCGTATGGCTCGATCTCTTTAGTTGGTTCAATGAACCCGTGCTTTGCCGACAGGATGACAATGTTCGGTTCGGCGCCGCTCTTCTGGTTGCTTTTAAGCGTTTGGAAAAATACGCCCTTGTAAAGCTCCATGGCAGGAGCCTTCGCATCGCCTTTGGTATCGCAGCATGGCATCAATACCAATCGGTTCTTAGCAGGCAAGTCTGGATCAACAGGCTTGCCATTCACCACCTTATCGCCGGCCGCCTCTAGGGCTTCTGCCTGCTTTTTCTGATCATACGCAATCAAGTCTCTTCGACGCGACAACTCTGCCGGTGTCAAGACTTTGCCAGGAGTCTTTGCCGCGGCTTCCATTTCTTTGCGAGCCTGCCGAATGTTTGCAGGCTCAACTTCTTTGGGTTTTGCCGCTGGCTTTTCAGCTTTTGTTGCCCGCGGTTTTTTGGCAGGCTTTTCCAATTTTGCAAACGGTTCGGAAGGCAAGCCTAATTTGCTAATTGGGTTGTTATAAAACTCTGCGGCTGCCTTGTCATAAGCCTTTTCCTCGGCCAAGAATTCTTCTTTGCTGATCTTGTTGTCGCGATAATCAGCCATGGCTTGGACAAGACGCTCGCCTGCTTTGCGATAAATCCCTAATGCCGCCTGATACTCGGCGGTCCGGGCGTCCTCGCCAGTCTTAATCTCTGGCTCAGAAACATCTTCTGCTGGCTTTTCGGCTCTTGCTTCTCGCAGCTTCTTGACGCGCTCTTCCTTGGTTTCTGTAGGCTCAGTAGGCTCGTTAAGCTTGCGAATCGTTTCGCTAAACTTTACCGATTCCTTGTTATATTCCTCTTGTGCGGCTGCAAGTTCTTCTTTGCTAATCTCTTTGTTGCGATAAGCGGACTCAGCCTTTCCAAGCCGCTCGGTTGCTCTGCGAAGCGGCTCATATGCCGCTTGATACCCTGGGGACGGCGCGTTCTCGCCAGTAAATAGGTCGCCAGTAGGAGCGGCCTGCTCTTCAGATGGGGGCGCCGTCAGCCCAAACAGATCGACCTCTCGATCCGCGATTACCTTGCGCTCCTTCTCTTCTTTCTCTGCCGCTTCCTTATCTTCCCTGGCCTGACGCTCAGCCTCGGACTCGGAGGTCAGCTCAAACGGCGTTGCACCAATGGCTTCTCTGATCTCGGCGATTGCCTCGGAGTTGCTGTGCCAGTTGTCCCACTTAGCCTTGAGTTGCCTAAGCTCGGCCTCCCGGCGCTTCACCGCATCGAGATCATTGACGTTGATGCCCTCTGCCTTGGCAAGCTCTGGGCGCTTGGCCACTCCGCTAATAGCAGACAGCCGGTTCTGTACTTCGCGCTGCTTCTTGGCGGCATAGTCCGCCATGGCCGCGGCTTCTTCCAGGGCAGCAGTGTCATCACCAAAGATGTCTCGCGTGGTACCGCGCAAGCCACCGCTAGACATAACCCTCACGGCCTGCATGAGGTTGGTGGCCATGTTGATGGACTTGCCATCAAGCACGGCCTTCATGCCTACGCCTTGGAGCTTCGCATCGTTGGGGGCGTTGAGGGCGATGTAGAACGCATCGTTGTCGGTGATTTGATCGGCTCTAAGCGACTCGATGAGTTCATCGCTGCCTTGATTTCCGATTGTGAAACCCCGCTTGCCCTTATCCCTTGCCAGAAATCCTTTTGACTCGGCGGTTTCCCGGTCCATGCCGCTTTCTTTGAAGTAGTTGACATAGTCCTTTACCTGTCCTTGATCGTCGCGAACGTTAAGTTCCGCGTCCTTGATGGCCGCGTCTTTTGCTGTGAACCCCTGGCTTTCGTAATAGACTTGCGCCGGAATTGTTTCTTCGCCGCTACGCTTTGCCAGATCAAACCGGTGCCGGCCAGAGATCACCTCAAGCGATCCGTCTAGTCTTTGCCACACGGCAATAGGAGCAAGTCCTTCTCTAGAGAACTTGCCACCCAGGGGTTTAACAACCCCCCTTTTGTCCGCCCCGTACTTAAACTGCGGCACATCTTCCGACAGTCTCAGCATCTTGATCGGCACATCTACGCTTGGCAGATCGGCATCTTGATGTTGCGGCGCTGCCGGCTCAAATGGTTTGACCGGCTTGACCGGCGCTACCGTTGGCGTGTCGGGAAGTCGAGCGGCGGCAGTGGTCGGGGCGACCGATCCTTTGAATGACGGGCCTTTGCCGGCCGGAGTGAAGGGCAGCTCGCCGGTAGCAGCGGCACCAGTAACAGGTGTTACTGGTGGAGCTTCGGCGGCAGGAGCGGTGCGAGTAACAGGTGTTACTGGCAGCTCTTCAATCTCATCGCCCGTTGGCATTCCTGGCACAACAGGTACAGTCGTTGGGGCTGCGGGCGTGGCTGGCGCTCCCCCCATCGTTGGCTCGACACGCTCACCCGGAGTGGGCGGCAGGGGGCCGGCTCCGATTGTAGGTTCGACGCGGCCAGGGCGTTCTGGGGCGACAAAATCTGCACTGATAGTCGGCTCAGTCCGGCCGGCACGTACTGTTTGCGTACCATCGACCGCGGACTGCGCTCGCAATCCCGCCATGGTCGGCTCAACTCTTTCTGCGTCTTTCCCAATGGCGCGAGCAACCGCCATCTTGGAGCTTACTGCCGGCAGAACCTTCTCAGAAAAGGCACGCTCTGACTTGCTTGCGCCATAGATTGCCGCATTAGACGCACCGGACTGGATGACCGTCTGCCTCAGTGTTTCGGCGGCTTGCTCCATGTAGTCTTTAAGTCCGGCGTTCTGATTGAGGCCGAGACCAGGAAGTTTGTCTACAAGGAATTGCGACAGAGTGGTTGCTTGTTCAGAAGGGATCTCTTTAAGGAAAGCCGCCGTAAGGTAACCAGACAGGTCTTTGGTTGGGACTCTATCAATCACCCCGCGAATAGCCTTGAGCTGATCGCCCAGGCCATAACGCTCAAACAGAATCTCCGACACAGCCATCAGGCCAGCTCTAGATCCCGCCTCGTTTGGCTTCAGTCCGGCACTGCGACCTTGCCCGTAGTTTTGCGAGAACACTTCAATGCCAGCCTGCGCCAACACTGGGAGAGCCGTTCCGGTCATCGCCCCAAGAACCATCATGGGCGCTTGGCCGCCGAGACTTGCAATGGCTTGCTGTGCAGACCGCTCCGCTATGCTATCGCCTTTGGGAATCGCCTCGCCCTTGGCAGTCTCAAGCTTGCGGTAATACGATAGATTCTTTTGCAGCTCATTGTCGCCGGCTACGTCTGCATAGATTTGCGCCAGACCAAGACCAGTTTGCCTAGCTCTTGTGCCAATCTCTGCGCCAACGCGAGCGCCAAATCCAGCGCCTTCCATTTTTTGCTTGACTTGCTGTCCCGCAAGAGCCGCCTGCTCGGCAGCTACATCTCGCACCGCGGATGGCAAAACTTGAGGAGTAACGCCTCGACGCAGTGACTGCGCAGCCCATGCTTTCGCAGACTGCGGATCCATCCCGCCTTTGACCTCAAGCTTTCTGGCTTGGGCCTCCAGCCTGGGATCAAATACTTGCTGAGCTTCAGGCGTCAGCTTGTCCATCGCCTGATACCGACCCTGAATGTCCCTGGCTGCTCGGCCATACGCATCGTTGCGCTGTACCAGTCTGGCCAGCACTTTGTCGCGAGACTCTTTCGGAACGGCGTTGAGTTCTGTCTCTACAGCCTGGATAAACTTTGGATCGACAACGTAACGCTCGGCACTAGGCAACGGCTCTTGCTTGCCCTGTCCAGCGACATAGCCGGCCATGACTGACTCGGGCTTTTTGATTGGTTGCCCACGCCCGCCAATAGCACTCCACTTCTCTGGAGTCATCTTCGCTTGAATCGTATTAGCCGGCTTTTGCGAATCCGCGACAGGCTGAGGAATCGTATTAGCCGGCTTTTGCGAATCTGTGGCTGGCTGCGCTGCGGCCGGCACATCAAACTGGTCAAACGGATTTGGCGTAGCCTTCTGTGGCTCAGCCTTCCTTGCGCTCTGTCCAAGCCCCATGTTCACCCCGGCGCTAATACTTTCGGGTGTGAACGTAGAACCAAAAGCTCTCTGCCCCTTCTCTTGAACGCCAATAGCAGTGATGAGCTTAGACATCACCGCTGGGTCTTGCATGTTCAGCGGAGCATTGGGATCAACGCCAAGCGCCCTCGATACATTGGCAATGTATGCGGCAGTCGGGTTGTTGTCCGACGGCGGCGCCCAGGTAGAGATGATCTTGGATACGGTATTGATACCGCGCTTGTTGTATGCCAACAGGTTTTGAACGTTGGCCGCTACCCCTTCTTCCGGTGACGCAAACGAACGGAACTGCGAGCTTCCAACTTCTCGCAGGTTTCCTACGTTGTATGGGTTTGGGCCTGTTGGCCTTGGCGCTTTTGGCGCGTCGAATTGATCAAACGGATTGGCAGTCGGAACTGGCGCAGGCTTCGGGTCGAATTGATCAAACGGATTCGCGGCCATATTTCTTTACTGTGCAGGTTTAGGAAGGAACCCGGCCGATGCTCCGGCGCCAAACTTTTCATCAAATCTCGCAGCAAATTGAGGATTTGCTTTTAGATGGTCAATGTGCGCTTGCGTTGGCTTTGGATAGTTTCCGGGAGCCGGCATACTGCGCGCCGGAGCCGTTGGCTGGGCGGGGGCTGCCGCCGCGCTGGACTTAGGCGTCCTTCTTGTGGCTTCATCTTGAATCCACTTATCTCTAAACGCCTCCGCAGCCGCACGGCCATCGGCGGCACGCTTTACAGGGTCTTTCTCAGCGGGATCGCCTTGCGCAAGTTCACGATACCTGCGCAGATCCGGGTCAATATACTTCTTCTTAGACCACGTATCTGCGGCATCCTCGACAATTTTGCGCTGCTGCTCGGCGCGCTGAACTTCTTGACCTGCGGCGGCCGTTGCGGCCGTGCTTTGTTGCCCTGCTGCCGCAGTACCGGCCGCAGCTCTTGCGACATCTCTCGTCGCCTCCACTCTGCCAGAAGCGTATCCATACTCTTTGAAGAAGACTCGATACCCCTCGTCGCGAATGACCTCATCTGATCTTTGGTCGCCGGAAGATCTTTTCATCTGCACATAGTTATCCGCAAACTTTGCGCCAAGCTGGCTATCTTTTGCAATGTTCTGACGGGTTGCACGATCAAGAGCCTTCTCTTGCAGCTCGGCCGCAGTCTTGATGTCACCAAGCTTCTCGGCCCTGCGAGCTTCAGCGTAATCAGCCTGGGCTTTCAGGCCAAGAAGGCCGGACTCTTTCTGCTTCTTGAGGTCTTCCGCGTAACCAGCCAATGCAGGCGCCGCGCCTTCAGCAATGTTCTTCAGCGCAAACGGAGATGTGCCGCCAAGAATTCCCAGGCCGGCCTGCAAGAACCGCATACCTCTTTGCTGCTCTTTCTCCTCGGGCGTAATAGCCGCGGCACGCTGAGCCTCCAGCCATGCTTTTGATTCTGGCGTTGCATCACCAGTAATACCATATGCCGCCTTGGCCGCTCTAATCTGTTCCATTTGATCAGAGAGAGTTGGCTCTCTCACCAAATCACCAGAACTGAACGCCACAATCCCGCCGGAGGCCATCTCTTCTGGCAGATTCGACTGAAGGCCAGGAAGACCTGATGCCATCGCCTCTTCACGAATCGTTTGCTTGGGCTGCTGTTGCTGCATTGCAGCAAATTGCTGAGCCATCTTCTGCTTTTGCAGCGCAGCAGGAATGCCAATGAGATCGCTGATTGTTTCGTTCTTGACGCCTTGCTGCACTTGGCCAAGCGTGACTGACTCAGGCTCAAACAGTACTTTGCGGTTAAGCGATGGGATTCCGCCCGTGGCCATGCTTTGGACTTTGCCGCCGCCGGCCATACTCTTGATGACGCCGCCTTCGGCTCTTCCGCCCCCCATCATTTGGGATATGCCATACGCCCCCATGCCTAAGCCGGCAAGCTGAGACATCCCGGACGGAGCCGCCTGATATGACGTTGCGGTTTGGCCTGGGACTGCGTACCCACGCAGCAGCGCGTTATAAGCATTGTATTGCTGAAGCGGATACTGCCGAGCATTAGCGAAGTTCTGAATTGCCTGATTGACAATATTCTGCTGCTGCTGCTGTTGCTGGCCGCCCGCCGTAGATTGCAACCCAATGATGTCTTTTTGAGCCGCTAGTTGTTGCGTGCCAAGATTTCCAACGTTTGCACCTTGACGGCCAAGCAGATCGTATGCACCGAGTACGTTCTGCATCCCCTGTTGCGCACCTTGCATCCCCTGAAGACCAAGATTCGACCCAAACTGCTGAGCTTGCTGAGCGTTTTGGAATGCGTTCTGAAGGCCCGTCGCCTGAATGCCTTGCTTTGTCCGCATCAGATCCGCATTGGCTTGCGCTTGAGCAATTCCTTGCGCACCACCACCAAACGCTCCGCGCTGAGCAAAGCCAGCTTTTGCCGCTTGGTTGGCAATATCAGCCTGCCGTTGCGCCTGTTGCTGCTGGACGTTGACGACGTTTTGCATGTACGGGGACATGAACGCCCGCATCGACCCAGGGTCTGATGCCATCCCCATGTATTGGTTGCCGGCATTGGCCTGCTGAGATGCAATCCCGGCAGCTTGAGGAGCTACGCTTAACGCACCTTGCCCAGCCATCTGAGCCATTTGGGTGCCGGTGCCGAACTGTCCGGGCACTTGAAGGTTTGCTATGTTGCCAAACGCCTGCTCCTGCATAGGCGAAAATCCAGCAACATAATCGCTAGGATCTTGGCTATAAGGAACGAACGGCTTGACGCCAGTAATGTTTAGCTTGCCGTCTTGGCCGGGAGATGTATTGAACAGCTCCTGCATTGAGCCGCCGAGAGTTGTCTCGACTTGAGGGCGCAGCCAGTCAGGAATGTTTGATTGAGTAACTGTCGAGCTAGTAGGACCGCCGCCACCGCCCGAGCCGTACACAATCCTCCCGCCGCTCTTATGAGTTGCAGATTCACCAATAGGCTCACCGAGAGCATAGAGTTGATGACGGGAGTAGTTCATATAAGCACCTCAACCAAGGTAAGTCTTGGCTCAAAATCGTAACGCTTCCACAGCCGCATGATTGAATCTCTACCGTATCCTTGGATCTTGGTAGCACCGCGCTGCTTTAGCAGAAGCTTGAATTGATTAAACGTGTCTGTATTGGAAATTAACTTTCCGCCAATCGCCGTTACAAACGCGACACGATGAATCGGGTAGTTAACAAACGATACCGCACAGGCACCGCATACAGACCCATCTTCTTCTATCGCCACCACCAACAACCATGCCCCGTTCGTAAGGAACATTTGGAGGTGGTGGATGTTGTAGTTGTGATGCCAGTCAGGAAACTCTGGACTGCTATTTAATGCTTCTTCTAAGAATGGCTCAACAACTGGCCACACTTGTGACACATTAGATGTCTCGACATACTGGATGGCAATAGCCATTAGCGGTTAAGCCCAGCAAGTCCGTAGTCATTGAAAGCGGGGCCGTTGTAAAGACTGGCAATCCCTTGCGAACCGCTTTGAGCAAATGGATCGACAAACTGCCCAAACGGCGATTGCATGTTAGTGCCGTAATCACTTACTGCCGGAGTAGAGCTTCGGGCGTAGTCGGTGTAAGTCGGTCGGTAAATGTTCGTATTAACAGACGGCTGCTGTTGCGCTTGGTAGTCGGAGAGAATCGAGGGTTGAGATGCCCCCGGCAGTCCGGCAAGCCCTTGGCTATACGGGCTTTGGTAGTCGTTACCTCCGTAGCCGTTGTCTGAACTAATCCCGTGCATACCTAAAGCAGCATCAACTGATCCGATACTTCCGACATCCCCCATAGCTGGGCCACCGTCGCCACCGCCACCACCGCCACCACCAGCATAGTAAGTGCGGCGACCAGCTTTATACCCATTGAATTTGCTGTAAATCATAAGTTTGTCCGCTTATGCTGGCATCATTTTTTTCGGGGTGATTCTGCGGCCCTGCTTTTTGTTCCCAGTGCGGGCAGAACGAACTCGACTCATCATGGCATAGAGCTGCTTGGCCCCAGCGTCTGTCGAGCCATTGCCAAGGTGGGACACTACGTCAGCAGGGATGACGAACTCGCCATCAGCCAGTCGAGCGGGTTGCTTGTTGGCAATGCTTGCTGGGATGTGGTCGGACATCCCGTCGCCCGGACCCTTCAGAAGTCGACCACCATCTGAGTAGCCGCCAAGACTCGCAATACCGCCTTTAGCAAACTGCGGCCTGTAAACAGAGGGATCGTAAACAAACTTGGATAGCGGCCCAGTATACGGAGCCTGACCCGGAACCTTGCCTTTTTGGCCCATAAGCGCCATCAGCCCAAGCGCACCACCGCCACCATAGAGAAGCTTTTTCTCTGGCGACAGGTTCTTCCAGATATCCATCAACCCGCGAGGAGGCTGCCCCGCTGGGTTCAAAGCCCCAAAACTTGATCGAAATCCCGGCTGACTTTGCCCAAGAAATGACAGTCCACTTGGCTGAGCTGCTACGGGAGCCGCTACCTGCGCCGCCATCGGATTCATGGCTTGTTGGGCAGCATCGGAAGCGCCCACCATTTGTTCCGCCGTCCCGGAGAACAATCCTTCAAGCCCCTGAGGAGCTGCTGACATCGGATTTAGAGTTGCTCCCGCTGCCTCGGCAAGCCCACTGGCCAACCCTTCCGTTGCTGCCGCACCCGCCCCCGCACCCGTCGCCGCTGTACCTGCTGCCACTCCCGGAGAAGTTAAGGCCGTAATCGGGGCCGCATTCGCAGCCGAGCCAAGAAAACTTGGTAGGGCGCCGGTCATCGCAAAATTACCGACCCCGCCGGTTAGACCACCAAGCAATGCGCCTTGTAGAGGGTTGCCGCCTCGCAGCGCAGAGGTTCCGCCTCCAATCGCAGCCCCAAGGAGAATAGGCTCCATGCCCGTATGGTAAGTACGGCGTCCGGCAACGTAACCATTGAATTTATTGGAGATAAGCATAAGAACCTCTTGCCCTAAATCGTATCACCGCAACGGAGCGGACACAAAGGAAAGCGTAGTAATTACAGAAGGAACTGCGGGTCTTGTAGGAGAGGTGCCGGCAGCATACCCAGTAAGACTTAAAGAGATATCTGCTGTACGCCAAACTAATTCCAAGTAGTCGTCTTCTTTCATATCGGCAAAGATATTCAGCGCGGCCAAGATATGAAACGGGTCGCCCGGATTCTTTCGTGCTGGCAAGCCAAATCGACTGTTGGAGTTGGGGATGTCCACGCCGTTCTGTCTTACCCAGATATCCATATCATGCGGGGCGTTGCTACTGTTGTTTAGCTGCACGCTAAACTGAAGGTTGTAGATACCTTCTTGAGAAACAGTCATTCGTGAGCCGCCAATCAGCGATACCCCGTTGCTCAAGGATGTTGAATTGAGGGTAATCACATATGCTTGCGTCGTTAACGCAGCATTCTGTACTGTTGTGTCATAAAACGCGCCATGAGGAAAGCTCAGCCTATAGCCGCCTCTCGGCCCACTAAGCTGCTGGAGGTTGTTGCTAAGCTGGTTGAAGTACAGTCGCAGTACGTTTGAGTACTGATCGTGATACCCAGCGTCCCAGTCCTTTGGGGATATGGGGAGGCTTGGTCCGGGCGGAAACCGCAGATAGTTATTGCTCATCGCCTGCCGTCTGTGCGAACGTCAATCCGTTGAGTGCCAGCCTGCCACGCGGTGTTTACTTGATTTGACTCAAGACGCATGGCCATCTGTCGGCCACGCAGTCTCATGTAAACCTGACCGGTAAACTTTTCCGTATCCAACGCAGTCTCTGGCGCTACCAACGTCACCGTTTCGGTCTTCGCGCTACCGATGCCGGAGCCAGAGTTGCGCAGTGCCGACAAAGATAGATCGACTCTAGGAGCCAGTCCGCCCGGAGTGTTTTCAGAGTTGGCAAACGTGACATCAGGCACCACGCGCCATACAAACCCAAAGCTATTGCCGTCGCCAATATCAAACTCAGAAGAAGAGATATAAGCGTGGATCGGTAAGTCTGTGCCATCTGTATTGTCATTCAACCCCGACTCTTGAGCGATCAGCCTGCCAGTCTGGGTAGTTGAATCATACGTTGCGCTAATTGGCAGCGCCCGTAATCCAGAGTCAATCCACGCGCTACGCTCTAAAGTGCCGTAATACCAGACGTTCTCGGCGTAGTTATAGATGACGTATCTGTCTATCTCATTCGAATTTTTAGACGGGTAAAGCCACCAGACTTCATTAAACCCTTCATTAGACCCAGAATAAATAAGGCCTATTTGATCGTGGTTCAGGTTGCTAAACACAAACCTTCTGAGATCGCAGTTCAGAGTTTGAACTCGACCGTTGTAGGCATAGAACTTGTCTACGCCCATCCAATACACAACGCCTGACGCCAAGGTAACGCAGTTTCTGCCGACTATCGAAATGTTGTCAGCCAGAAGCTGAGATCCCCATACGACTGGCGGCCCAAAGTATTGTAATGAATACAGGCTGGATTCGGTGAACAGCAGAATCTCTTGACGAGCAATCATCCAAGAAACGATGGACGATCCATGAGATAACCTCAAGCTTCCCGCTTGGTTAGTCGCATCCGGAGTCCATTGGTATTGGTTGTCTTGATCGCTCCATCGAACAAGCAAAGGATCAAGTGTCGCAGAGCCGTAGTCGTTGCAACCTAGTGCCAAAACAAACCTGTTGACATCCGACACGATAATGCCGTTTTGCGTTGTCGGTATATCAACAAGCAGTGAAACAGAAAACGTTCCACTTCCTGCGCCTGTGACGTTGACAAGGCTCCCGGCTACGTTAAGCAGATTTGCGGTCAGGCCGTTTACATTAAACAGGTAGTAAGTGGTCAGCGCAGAAATGCCGGTCGGCAATGTGCCGCCAGACGATACGGCAAACTGAATGGCCGTGCCTTCTGTAAGTACAGTGGATAGCGTAACAACCGTAGGTGATGTAGTGGTAAACGTTACCGTCCCGCCGAGAGAGTTAAGCAAAACTCCCCGAGTTGATGTTCCGGCAGTAGCGTCCCAATAGTAAATGCCGCCTTTGGCTGGGCCGTAAATCAGGTCTTCGCCATAGTTTTGCTGCGACCACAGACGAAGGTCGGTAGTGGTCGAGCTGGGCGTGCCTGTGCCCCAAGGGCCAGAACCCCAAGCTCCAGACCCCCATCCTGCCAAAGGAACAACCGTTGCCGGCCCAACCGACAATTGATATGCAGCCACTACGGCTGATCCACCGTACGATCCCGCTACTAAAGCAGTAGGTGTCGTGATTGTGTATGTATTGACGGTGAGTACAGTGACCTGAAACTCAGCGTTCAGGGTGCTTGCATACGTTCCGGTGGCGCCGCTGAAGGTAAAAAAGTCCCCGGTGATACACCCGTGCGAAGTATCCGTTACCGTAACAGTCGTCGTTCCAGTAGCAGCAAAGGGATCGGTGCCTAGAGTAACGGTGCGACGAAGAGGCGTGATGTCGAACATCGAGCCGCCGTCTTCGATATAGAACTTCAGATGGGTGCCGATGCCCATCAAGTTTTTGCCAGTTAGCGTTACCCAGTTCCAGAGCGAACGACAAACGCCTTTGAAGACATTGAGCGAATACGGCGCCCAACCGCCAATTGTTTCTGGCGTGCTTTGCCGGAACCTAACTTTGTCGCACTCCCACCAACCGCCTTCGTTAGTGTATCGAGTGTTCTCTTTGTTAACCCCCGGCTTGAGAGCTATCTTCTGTAACGGCATGGCATGTCAATCTTTCTTGTCAGCGAAGAACACACCGATAACGCCAGAAAGGGCCAGACCCGCAGTAATGATCGCCTCGGCCTGGGCGGCGCCAAGCGAAAGACCCAGCGCGGTCAACAGATACACAAAGCCGCGCCACGTAGAGGCTTCGGCAAGACGGTTAAGGATGTAGGACTTCATGGTTTTTCCTTTGTTAAGGGTTCTTTGAACAGATCACGTTCGGCTTTGCGCCGGTTCACTAGGCCGGGAAGGATCCTTCCACCGGCATAAACCCATTTATCAAACTCGGCAGCGGCGGCTTCGTACTCACGCGCATTGAGCTTACGGAGCAATGAGCTTCTGGCCAGGGCCGATGCACCCAGATTATAGGTAAAAGATACCAGCGCGTCGAACCTATTCTGGTTAAGCGGGACGCTCACAAGCTGGTTAACTGAGGTAGCGAACTTCTTAACGTCTTGCTTGAGGTAGTCAAGCGCCTGCACTTGGGTGATTACATCGCCCTTCTTAACCTTGCGCCCGTCGGGGTATACGGTCGTCCCGTAGCCGATTGTCCAAGGCTCATTACCCGTGCCCGGATCGGGGTAAGCGTTAAGCCGCAGACCCTCGAAGTCTGCGATGAGCTTCAGACCTCGGGGGGAGATTTGCATCATGGCTTATAGATATTGAACAGATTAACCATATTATCGACAAGCTCTTGCTGGTTTGCGTCGTCAGCAGTGATTCTGTCAGATATGTAATAGCCTATACGCTGGGCAACCTGCGGAACTCTAGAGGGCGGTATAAACAAAACGCATGCGTAAAACTTACCGGCTTCCCCAAGGGGGGTGTAAGGCGGGTCTAGAGGTGTAGTTTCCACGTAATCAACATCAGGAAGCGCAGCGAAAGCGGCTATTAAACTTGCCTCGCTCATATCAAACCTCCACTACAGCAGACTTAGAATAAACTTCTACGCCTTCTACATCTTTCTTTACGGAAACAACCTTTACCGGGAACGCTTTAAGCTTCGGCTTTTCTTCGTGCTTGAAAACATCCCCCCAAATATCCATGCGCTCAGCGGGAAGATTCTCGGACTCTATCAGCGTCGGAATAAACCCGTTAGTCATCTTAGCGATAGCTAAAGCGAAGAACACAACCGCATCGGAATAAGCACTGTCACAGGATGCCGTCCAATTATTGCCCTCGATAAACATACAAGAGCCTTTACAAATATGTAGAACGGGGCATTCGGCGCAAGCGGGCCTATTACTCCAGTGTGTAGCCGTCTTTATACGGACCGCTTCGATATCTTCAATATTGCCTGCGTGGTGGCTCTCACCATTGTGCGAAACCTGTACGTGACTCACGTTTTGGCAGGTTATTACGTTGCCTTTTAGGTCAATCGCAATCGTATTTTCTCGGTCCATTCCACACTTCTGCCCAGTCTTTATAGCAGGGCTATGAGAAAGAACGTCTTTAATAAACCCGTCTATTTTTAAAGGGGCTAAGTAAAACCCTATTTTAGCTTCGGTCGAGAATATGTCATTGAAAGCCGTCTTACGGAATTCAAAATGCTTTTTCTTCGTGTCTAGCAGGTTGTTCATGCCACCATCATCATAGGCATCGACTACGCTCCCTTCTCCGAGAATCACATCCGGATCGCCCGTAAGCTCAACAAACCATTCGTAGATTTCTTTACGGCTGTAGTTACTTGCCGTAAGCATGGAATTAAAGCTGATGCGTTTGTCTTTACGCATCGCTCTGTAGAAATCTAGAATGATTTTTTTCTGTTCGGGATCGTCAAAAGGATCGGGCCCGCGAATAGCTTGGCCGGGGCCATCATGGCTTATTCCAACACTAAAATTATTTACTAACAGCCAATAACATATCTCGGGAGTAAGGATAGACCCGTTGGTGATGATCGAGAATTTAGGTTTCTTTTTCCATGAATCAAACTTCTCATGCAGACGCTCGGCTAACGGGCGTAGTGTCTTCCAATAAACAAGCGGCTCACCACCCCAAAACTCGATCCCTAGCCCGCGTTCTTCATTAAATTCAAGGTTATCAAGCTTCGCCAAGAAGGCATCAATGTCTTTCTTGCTTGTCTCGGGCGCACGTTCTACAAAACGCTGACTGCAATAATCACAAGAATAATTACAAGAAAGACCTAATTGAACCTTGAGGATCTGTACATGCTTACTCTTCCTAAGAGGCATGTCTTTGGAAAAGGGTAAAGATAACGTATTGTTTTGATCGGCTGTAGACGGATTATGAAAAACAAAACCGCTTTCTGTATGGAGAATATTGGTTTCGTTATTATAGAAGAGCTTAAGAGAATCCCCTGTAGAAGGATGCTTAGCCGTTACAACAAATTTGGTCATCTAATTTTAGCCGCAGTCGGGAGGGGCGCAATCGCAAGCGCAATCGTATGTAGCTGTCGTAGTGAAGTTGCAGTTATAGGTACAGGCGCAATTGCAGTTAGCTTGTAGCCAATTACGTGTATCGCAGTTCGCGCAATTGACGTTACCACTAATAAAGCAGTTTACGCACTGATAGATTCCACAATTACAATTATTGGTGCAGTTGCCGTTATTACAGTTACCGTCCGTGTTTTTCGGGTACCAAGTCATTCCTGCGTAGCTTCTAAGCGCATTAGGCGAAGGCCGTTGATCGGATCTAGTGTTAGCGTAGACCCACGAAAGCTCAATTGGAAGAGGGTCCCCTGTTTCGTTCTTTATATCGATAAGCGTAATTGGCGGCGATGCTGGCAGTGTCATGCTTTTCCTTCCAGAGCTTCAATACGGGCGCGAAGGCGCTGCACTTCTTTAGCAAGTTCGACACAAGCTACAAGGGCAGCATTACCGTAGGAAACCGCCAAAAATCCGTTTTCGCCTTCGTGAACCGCTTCGGGGAGAATCTTCTGTAAAGACTGCGCGGTAACACCAACCTGTCGGGCACCGGAACTAATCTTCGTATAGGTACCGTACTTAACACCCGCAAGACCTTCTAGAAATCCTACGTCTAAATCACCCCAGTCTTCCTTAAGACGTTCATCCGAAGTGGCAATAAAGTCGGTAGCATACACGTAGTCGGCATTTGGATTACAGTAAATACCATCGGTATTATAAAGACTGCTACCCGAGTTCCACACCATCCGGTATGTACTAGCGGCGTTGCTGTCAGTAACCGTGATGTTGGTTGCGTTTGTTGCGTTTGTTGCGTTTGTTGCAGTTGTTGCACTACCCGCAGTTGTTGCAAAAGCGACGGATGCCCCGTCAACATACTGCTTGGTCGCCGCGCCTAGCGCAACCGAAGGGTTTGCATTAAGGACGAGCGCCCCGGTCATCGTATCCCCAGCCTTGTTTACTGGGGTGTAGCCAAGCGCAGTCTGCTTGGCACTGAACGGGTCAATGACGTTCGTCCCGTCGCAGTAAACGATAGCCGTAGCGCCATTAGCTACAGTGACAGTCGTGCCACTGCCAGTCGTCATAACGATGTTTTGACTGCCGGTTGTGGCGTTACGCACCACATAGAGCTTTTGCTTGGCAGGGCAAACAACATTACATGCCACCGATAGCGTGCCGAGGATCCTTAGGGCCATCGACCTAGATTCATAAGCCGTTCCATTTGGGGAGCTTACTAGGGTGTACGATGCGCCGCTAACAGTAACGTCGGACTGCGCTGCGATAGCCTGCTCTAACAGCGTGCCAAGATTGTTGTTAGTGGTGTTGCCCCAGTTTCCAGATTGCTCGCCGGTCTGGATTAGCTCAATGCCTAGCAGGCTTGAATACGATGACGGCATCTTAGTTTGCTCTCAAAATTGCTGATGCAGGGGCTGGCGTCGGCATCTGAATAA